>ERZ802830.2748-NODE-2748-length-15597-cov-42.0997_pt1 | contig 15597 bp, 13 predicted proteins | sample MGYA00345654_ERZ802830 | MGnify/ENA primary metagenome ERZ802830 (study PRJEB30503, sample SAMEA104212375) | marine metagenome | biome: Westerlies Biome; feature: [SRF] surface water layer (ENVO:00010504) within the epipelagic zone...; material: water... | reverse complement strand
ATGGAAAATACTCAAAGACACCCTGGAAATTACTTAACCCTCCCATCAATCCGTGTAAAATAATTATTGGTCTACCCTCTCCTTTTTCGATGTAACTAAATCCACCTTCTTTTATTATGACTTCTTCCATAGATTTCGAGTTAAGCACAAATATATGCATAAAGAATAACCTATTTTTCTATTAATCTAATCATCTGAAAATCACCATTATAAAAAGTAAAATGATAATTTATTAACAATGTGGTAAAATGTGGTAAAATGTGGGAAATATATTTTATATTTGAGTAAAGCAATCAATCAATGCAACACTTTATTGGAACTTATGAATGTAAGGCAGATGAAAAGGGTAGAATGATGCTACCAGTTTTATTAAAGAAACAGTTATCTGATAAATTAAAAAATGGTTTTGTTATCAAAAGAGCTGTTTTCAATTCATGCTTAGAATTGTATCCACAAAGAGAGTGGGATGATTTGATGATCAGTATTAATAAATTAAATAGGTTTAATAAAAAAAATATTGATTTCATTAGAAGGTTTACAGCTGGAGTTAGACAGATTGATATCGATATTTCAGGAAGAATTTTAATTCCAAGAGATTTAATTACTCATGCTAAAATTTCAAAAAATATTGTTGTTTCATCAGCAGTTAATATTCTTGAAATTTGGGATAAAGAATTATATGAGAACTCGATAGATGATGCAAAAATTGATTTTGGGAATCTTGCTGAGGAAGTAATGGGTGATAAAAATGATAAAAATGTATCATAATCCAGTTCTGCTTAGGGAGTCAATAATTGGTCTTAATATTAACCCTAACGGAATTTATGTCGATGCAACTTTTGGAGGGGGAGGACACTCTACAGAAATCTTAAATAATCTTAATTCATCAGGAAGGTTAATAGCTTTTGACCAGGACCAAGATGCAATTGAAAATAAAATTTTAGATAAAAGAGTAAGTCTGGTTAAATCAAATTTTAAATATTTAAATAATTACCTCAACTATTTTCAAATTAATAAAATTGATGGACTTCTTGCTGATTTTGGAATTTCATCATATCAAATTGATAATGAAAAAAGAGGGTTTTCAACAAGATTTGACTCTGAGCTAGACATGAGAATGAATAATTCTCAGAAAACAGATGCAAAAGCTGTTATTAATGATTATAAAAAAGATCAACTAGAATATATTTTTAGAAATTTTGGAGAACTAAAAAATTATAAAAGAGTTACTGAGAAAATAATTTCTGAGAGAACTAAAAAATATATAGATACTACAAATGATTTAAAAACAATTTTAAAATCCTTAACAAACTCTAAAGAAGAAAATAAATTTTTTGCTAAGGTATTTCAAGCAATAAGAATAGAGGTCAATGACGAGCTTGAAGTAATAAAGACTTTATTGGATAAATCCTTAAAATATTTAAAAAAGGGTGGAAGGCTAGTCTGTATTTCATATCATTCTTTAGAAGATAGGTTAGTTAAAAAATTTATACAAAATGGTGGTTTCAGAAATGAGACTTCTCCAGATCTCTATGGAAATAAAGATTTAAAATTAAAAAAAATAGGAAAGATGATTACGCCTTCAGAAAAAGAAATCATTAAAAATAATAGATCAAGAAGTGCAAAACTTAGAATTGCTGAAAGAATATGAAAAACTTTTTATCATTTGTAAATATTGATTTTCTAGCTGGAAAAGATTCCTTAAAGAATTGGAGAATGTTATTATTTGTATCAGTCTTATTAATGTTTACGATATACAGTAGTCACAGTGTAGATCAAAAAACTTTTTTAATTACTAAACTTAATAAGGAAGTAAATACATTAAACAGTATATCAGTTTCTTCAAAAGTTGATTTAATGAGTATCAAAATGGAATCTAAAGTCACTTCTAGACTAAAAGATAATGGTTTGAAGACATCAAAATATCCACCCATTAAATTAATAATTAAAGAATAAAATGAGTAAATCGAATAATAGAATAGCAAGTAGAATGAATATAATGTTCTTTTTGTTTCTATTATTTTCATTTTTTTTAGTAGGTAAGATATTTTATCTACAAAATGTTGAAGTTGAAGAAAATACAAGATCCACTATTGAAGCAGTAAAAAACATTGAAGTTGAATCATCTAGAGGTAATATTTATTCTGATAATGGAGATTTAATTGTTTCAACAGTTATAAAATATGAATTAAGATGGGATTCAAAAACACCTTCGTTAAAAGTTTTTGATGATAATATTTTAGATTTATCCAAAGAACTATCTCTTTTTTTTGATGCTACTCAAGAATACTTTTTCAATTATCTAAATAATGCGAGAGATAATAATAATAGATATTTATTAATTGGTAAAGATTTATCAATATCTGATGTAAATAAGATTAAGTCTTTCCCAATTTTTAAAAGAGGCTTGTATAAAGGGGGGTTAATAATCAATGAGAATCACACGAGACAAAGTCATCTTGGAAAAGTTGGTGAAAGAACTATTGGTTATGAAAAGGTTGACGAATTAGGAAATTATACTAGGATTGGATTAGAGGGTGCTTATTCAGAATACTTATCAGGAAAAAGTGGCTTAAGATTAATGCAAAAAATTGCAGATGGACAGTGGAAACCAATTAGACCATATTATGAAAGAGAACCAATACAGGGATACGATGTTCATACTACCATTGACACTGAAATTCAAGATGCAGTTCATCATGAGCTTTTATATCAGCTAGAAAAATTTGAAGCTGACCATGGAACTATGATAGTAATGGAATCAAAATCAGGAAAAGTAAAGGGTATTTCAAATTTAGCTAGAACTTCCAAGGGAAAGTATTACGAAAAAATAAATTATGGTATTTGGGAAAGTCAAGAACCTGGATCGACATTTAAATTAATGACCTTAATTGCAGCTCTCGAGGATGGTGTTGTAAGTCCAAGTGACACTGTAGATACGGGTAATGGTATACTGAAATTTTATAATAAATATGAAGTAAGAGATTCTAATAAAAAGGGATATGGAAAAATTCCAGTTTCTAAAGCTTTTGAAGTTTCCTCAAATACTGGAATGGTTAAGTTAATCTATGATAATTATAAAGATAACCCTGAAAGACTAGTTGATAGATTAATTAATATGAAAATTAATCAAAAAGTTAATGTAGATATAAAGGGAGAAGGGGAGCCTAGAATTCCTCATCCTGACGATGAAGGTTGGAGTGGGATTTCTTTACCATGGATGGCCTTTGGCTATGGAGTAAGTATGACACCTTTACAAACTCTAACTTTCTATAACGCTGTTGCAAATAATGGGGAAATGGTTAAACCAAGTTTCATAAGTAGTATAGGTGCATTTGGAGAAGATCCAGTATATACAATAAATAGAGAGGTAATTATGCCCTCTATCTGTTCTAACGAAACTCTGATTTCAGTTCAAAAGATGTTAAACAATGTAGTTAGTAAACCATGGGGAACTGCAAATAATATATATGATGAAAATATTATGATTGCTGGAAAAACTGGAACAAGTCAAATAGACTATACATCAGATGAAACCCAATATGTCTCAAGTTTTGTTGGATACTTTCCTGCAGATAATCCAAAATATTCTGCAATAGTTGTTATAAATAAACCAAATAAATCAAAAGGATTTTATGGAGGGCTAGTAGCAGCTCCAGTTTTTAAAAAAGTAGCTCAAAAAATTATAACAGGAATTCCAATAGAAATTGAAATAAGTAAAAAAGATATAGATATACTATTTTGAAAAAATTAAAAGAAATATTATTTAAAGTAAATATTGATTCAGTATATGGAGATACAGATATTGATATTACTAAAATAACTTTCGATTCAAGAAATGTTGAAGATAACACTCTTTTTATTGCCATAAAAGGTCATAATATTAATGGTCATGACTATATAGAAGAATCAATTAAAAATGGGGCTTCTGTAATTATTTGTGAAAAATTACCTGAAAATTTCAAAAAAAATAAATCAGTTTATATATGTGTTAATTGTACAAAATCAGCTCTTTCAATAATTTCTTCAAATTTTTACGACAATCCATCTTCTAAAATAGATCTAATAGGAGTTACAGGAACAAATGGTAAAACAACCATTGCATCCCTTTTGTTCAAATTATTTAATCAATTAGAACTTAAGTCAGGATTAGTATCAACTATAAATATTGAATATGATAATTTTATCGAACCATCAAAGAATACTACTCCTGACCCAATAACACTTAATCATCATTTATCTGAAATGATAAATAAAGAAATTAAAATATGTTTTATTGAGGTCTCATCTCATGGAATTTTTCAAAAAAGAGTTAATGGGTTAGATTTTAAAGGAATGATTTTTACTAATCTTACTCATGATCATCTTGATTATCACAAGTCATTTAAAGACTATAGAGATACCAAAAAAACTGTATTTGATTTATTAGATAATAAATCTTTTGCACTTATAAATATAGATGATAAAAATGCTAAATATATGGTTCAAAATACTTCAGCTAAGGTTTACTCATATTCATTAAAGTCAAAATCAAATTTTTCTTCAAGAATAATTGAACAACAATTGAATGGAATGCTGCTAAGTATAGAGAGTAGTGAAATTTGGACTAAGCTAATAGGTAAGTTCAATGCTTCTAATTTATTAGCTATATACTCTGTTGGAAAACTATACAATATTGATAAAATTAAATTATTAACCGCTATCAGCACGCTTGAAAGCGTAGTAGGTAGATTACAATCTTTTTTATCAACTAATAAAGTTACAGTTATCGTTGATTACGCTCATACTCCGGATGCAATAGAAAATGTAATATCAACTATAAATAAAATAAAATCTCCAAGTCAAAACCTAATAACTGTTATCGGTTGTGGAGGAGAAAGAGATAAGGATAAACGTTCAATTATGGGAAAAATTTGTTCTGATCTTAGTTCAAGAGTAATATTTACTTCAGACAATCCAAGATCTGAAGATCCTAAATCTATTATTGAAGATATGATTGATGGTGTTTCAAAATTTAACACTGATAAAATTACAGTGGAAATAGAAAGATCTAAAGCAATTAAAGAAGCAAAAGAAAATAGTGCAGAAGGAGATATAGTTTTAATAGCAGGAAAGGGTCATGAAGATTATCAAGAGCTAAAAAATAATAAAAGAATTCAGTTTGATGATTTTAAAATTGCAAAACAAATTTTTAATAAATAAGCATGTTATACTATCTGTTCGAAATATTAGAAAGTCAATTTAGTTTTCCAGGTGCAAGTTTATTTAGCTATCTATCTTTTAGAGCTGCTGTATCTGTTTTAATATCACTTATTGTCTCTGTAATTTTTGGAAAAAAAATAATTAATTATTTAAAAAGAAAACAAATAGGGGAGAGTGTCAGAGAACTTGGTCTAGATGGTGAAGATAAAAAAGAAGGAACTCCTACTATGGGTGGTTTAATAATTATAATAGGAACACTCATTCCTGTAATTCTAATGTCTAATCTCGAAAACATATATATTCAAATATTAATTATCTCAACATTAATCCTAGGAACTATTGGTTTTATTGACGATTACATTAAAGTCTTTAAGAAAGATAAAAAAGGATTAAAGGGTAAATTTAAAATAGCTGGCCAATCCCTATTAGGAGTTTTTGTAGGATTAGTTTTATTATTAAGTAATGATATAACAATAGTAGAGTTTAATCAAAACACAAATGAAGAACAAACAGAATTTTCTCAACTTAAAGAAATAAAGTCATATAAAACTACAGTACCGTTCTTTAAGAACAACGAACTTAATTACAGTGAAATATCAAATATTCTTTTTAAAAATGGAGACAAAATGATATGGTTAATAATTATTCCAATAATAATTTTTATAATTTCAGCAGTCTCCAATTCAAATAATTTGACAGATGGATTAGATGGATTATCTGCAGGATTATCTGCAATAATTGTATTTACACTTGGAGTTTTTGCATGGACTTCTGGAAATATAATTTTCTCAGATTATCTCAATATAATGTATATACCAAGAGTTGGAGAGATAACAATCTTTATAGCTGCATTATTAGGTTCATTAGTGGGTTTTCTATGGTATAATACGTATCCAGCTACAGTTTTCATGGGAGATACTGGGAGTTTGACTGTCGGAGGTTTAATCGCAGTAATTTCAATTCTTATAAGAAAAGAGTTGTTAATACCAATCCTATGTGGAGTTTTTCTAATTGAAGCTTTATCAGTTATTTTTCAGGTCAGCTACTTTAAAATAACTAAAAATAAAACAGGCATAGGAAAACGAATTTTTTTAATGACTCCAATCCACCACCATTTTCAAAAAGCTGGATATCATGAAAGTAAGATAGTTTCAAGATTATGGATTATAGGAATATTTCTTGCTCTGATAACAATCTTAACATTGAAAATTAGATGATAAAAAATATAACTATTCTTGGTGCAGGTGAAAGCGGATTTGGAGCAGCTATGCTAGCAAATCAAAAAGGACATAACGTGTTTGTATCAGATATAAGTGATATAGGAAAAGATATAAAATCAACATTCGTAAAAAATTCTATAAAATTTGAAGAAAATCAACATTCATTTGATAAAATAAAGTTCTCAGATTTAATCATTAAGAGTCCAGGAATTCCTTATACATCTCAAATAATTTCTAAAATAAAATCTATTGATATTCCGATAATTTCTGAAATTGAATTTGCTAGTAGTTATTCTAATTCATTTAAAATCTGTGTAACTGGAACAAATGGTAAAACTACTACAACTAAGCTAATATATCACATACTAAAGAAATCTGGATTAAATGTTGGTTTGGCAGGAAATATTGGTGATAGCTTTTCAAAAATGCTTTTATCTGGAGATAAAGAAATATATGTATTAGAGATCAGTAGTTTTCAACTTGATGATATTAAAAAGTTCAAACCAAATATTTCTATTATAACTAATATAATAGAAGATCATTTAGACAGATATGAAAATGATTTTAGCAAATATGTAAATGCTAAAATGAGAATCACAGAAAATCAAGATGAGTCTGATTACCTAATTTACAATTCAGATGATAAAGTTTTAATGAATGCCTTAAAGTCTAAAAAACTGAAATCAAGAAAAATTTCAATTGGAATTGATAATATCAATCAAAACGAAGTGTTAATTAACAACCATATTCTTTCTAACAAAAAAAAAACTATTATGATAAACACCCAAGAGTTTGCGCTTAAAGGAAGGCATAATCTGCTTAATGCAATGGCTGCAATTACAGTTTCAGATCTGCTTAAAATTGATAATGAAATAATTAGAGAAAGTCTTATAACTTTTTCAGGCCTTCCACATCGTCTTGAAAACTTTTTAACAATACAAGGAGTTAATTATATTAATGATTCGAAAGCAACTAACGTTAATGCTGCTTATTATGCTTTAGATTCAATGAAATATCCGACCGTTTGGATTGCAGGAGGAGTTGACAAGGGAAATGATTATTCTGAATTATTACCAATAGTTAGAGAAAAGGTAAAAGCAATTATTTGTCTTGGAGTTGATAATGATAAAATAATTGAAACATTTAAGCCTGTAATTGAAATTATTGTTGAGACAGAATCAATTACTGAAGCTGTAAAAGTTGCAAATAAAATTGCAGACAAAAAGGATAATGTTCTTTTATCTCCTGCATGTGCCAGTTTTGACTTATTTGATAGTTATGAAGATAGGGGAGATCAATTTAAAAAAGCAGTTAGAAATTTATAGATGAGTACTAAAAGTTTAATATTTGGGGATAAAGTTTTACTAGTAATTGTATTACTTCTATCTCTATTTTCTTTTTTTCCAGTTTTTTCATCAAGCTCATATCTTTCTTATGTAATAGATGGTTCATCTCCAATATATTATTTAGTTAAACACCTTATTGTAATACTATTTGGTTTTATACTTATGTTATCTATCAAACTAGTTCCATTTAAATTATTTAGAGGTATGTCAATAATTCTTTTACCAATAGGGTTAGCATTATTAGCCTATACTTTGTCTAAGGGAACTATAATAGGTGGTTCAGTGGCAAGTAGATGGATCGACATTCCATTTATAGGTATAAGTTTTCAAACTTCATCACTTGCAGCTATAATAATAATAACCTATTCAGCTAGATATCTTTCAAAGGTGGAATTATCAAAAACTAAATTCTCTGAAACCTTATTGCCTCTTTGGCTTCCAATTTTTGCATATGTTTTCTTAATATTTCCTGTTAATTTTTCTTCAGCATTTTTAATTTTTACAGCCTTGGTAATTACTCTTTGTATATCAGGATTTCCATTACGACATTTATTTAAAGTATTTTTAATATTAGGTTTTATATTGACAACTTTCTTTTTTACAGCTAAAACTTTTCCTGATAAATTCCCAAATAGAATAGATACTTGGTTGAGTAGAATTGAAAATTTTGGATCAAATAAAAATTTAGATGCAAGTTATCAAATAGAAAGAGCAAAAATGGCAATTAACAATGGAGGATTAATTGGTGTTGGGGCAGGAAAAAGTATAATGAAAAATCATCTACCTCAAAGTAATTCTGATTTTATTTTTGCAATAATTGTCGAGGAATGGGGTGCATTAGGTGGAGCTTTTATTATTAGTCTATACATTTTAATGTTCTTTAGATTTTTATCAATAACTCATCGAATTGATGATAGATTTGGAAAAATATTAGTTTCTGGTCTTGGTGTTTTTATAATTATACAGGCATTTACAAATATCTCAGTAGCTACTCAAATAATACCTGTAACTGGACAAAACTTACCTTTAATTAGTAGTGGTGGATCCTCTGCATGGATGACTTGTATATCCTTAGGAATGATATTAAGTGTTAGCTCTTCAATAAAAAAAAAGAATGGTAAATAAGAATAGATTTATAATTTCAGGAGGAGGAACAGGAGGACATATATATCCTGCATTATCTATTGCAAATAAGATTAAGCAATCTTTTATTAATTCTGAAATAAAGTTTGTCGGCGCAAAAGGAAGGATGGAAATGAATATTGTTCCTAAACATGGATATAATATTGAGGGTTTATGGATAAGTGGACTTAAAAGATCTTTCTCATTTAAAAATTTCCTTTTACCTTTTAAACTAATTATAAGTTTTATTCATTCTCTTTTTATAATCATTAAGTTTAATCCAAAATTTGTAATTGGAACAGGAGGTTTTGCTAGCTTCCCTATAGTTTTTATTTCATCGATTCTAAGAATACCAACATTAATTCAAGAACAAAATTCATTACCCGGTATTTCTAATAGACTGCTTTCAAGCTATGTAAATTATATATCTGTAGCATATGAAAAAATGGAAAAATACTTTCCTTCAAAAAAATTGTTTTTAACAGGAAATCCAATAAGAGAATCAATTAGTAAATCAAACAGTTCTTTTAATCTAAAGAGTAAATTAAATATAGAAGATAGTAAGTTAGTAATTTCAATTCTTGGTGGAAGTCTAGGCTCAGATAAAATAAATAAAACAATTGAAAAAAACATTGACTTTCTTATTTCTAAAAATGTTTTTATAATATGGCAATGCGGAAAGGATTACTTTAAAGATTATAAGAAATATAATTCAGATTTAATCTATGTAACAGACTTTATTGATGACATCGATTTAATATATAACTCCTCGGATATAATATTAGCTAGAAGTGGAGCTTTAACTCTTTCTGAATTAGCAATTGTCTCAAAACCAGCTATTTTAATTCCTTCTCCTAATGTTGCTGAAAATCATCAATTAGAAAATGCAATGAAAATTGAAGAAAAGAATGCATGCATATGCATTCAAGAAAAAGATCTTGATCTGATTTTTAGAAATAAACTTGATTTGTTATTAAAGGATAAAAATTTGCGAAATGAACTTTCAAATAATATTTCATTAATAGCATTACCTAATGCTTCAAATGATATTATTGAAATAATAAAAAAACATTTTAATAATGATAAATAAAAAATATTTTTTTATTGGAATTGGAGGAATTGGAATGTCATCTATTGCCCAATACCTTCATGATAAAGGAAATATTGTTTTTGGATATGATAGAGAAAATAATCAAGCAATTAAGATTTTATTAAATAAAGGAATAGTTATTACTAATGAATTAAATCTTGATTTAATTCCAAAAGAAATGATGGGAGATGATGTTGAAATAATATACACTCCTGCGGTGAAAGATGATAATATTTATCTTGAATACTTTATTTCTAAGGGTAGAAATAAAATTTATAAGAGATCAGAAATTCTTGGTGAGATAACAAAAAATTCTAAATGTATTGCTGTAGCTGGTACTCATGGAAAGACAACAACTACAGGTATAATTAGTCATCTTCTTTATTCTCACGGAATAAAATTTAAGGCTTTTGTTGGTGGAATTATGAAGGGGTATAACTCAAATTATATTTATACTGGAGATGATTATGTTGTTGTAGAGGCTGATGAATATGACAGGTCATTTTTAAATTTATCACCAGATTATGCAGTAATTACTTCAATTGAAAGTGATCACCTTGATATTTATGGAGATTTTGATTCTTTAATTAAAAGTTTTGAACTTTTTTCACTTAAAGTAAAGAAAAGCTTGATTGCTGAGGAGCAAGTCAAAATAAAAAGAAATTATACATTTTCAATTACTAATGAAGCTGATTATAGAGCGTCTAATATAACTTTAATAAATAAAGGCATTTCATTTGACCTAAAAACACCAGACAACTTTTTCACTAATGTATATGTCAAAATTATTGGTATGCATAATCTCAAAAATGTTTTATCTGCATTATCTGTAATTGATCAAATAAAAGAAATAGAAATTAAAGAATTACTGCCATTTCTTTCAAGTTTAAAAGGAATTGAGAGAAGAATGGAAATCTATACAATTGACGATAAAATTATAATTGATGACTATGCTCATCACCCAACTGAAATTGACTCAGTTTATGATACAGTTATTACAAATTTTAAGAATAAATCAAAGGCTGTTATTTTTCAACCTCATTTATTTTCAAGAACAAGAGATTTTATGGATGATTTTGCTCTTGTATTATCAAAGTTTGACGAGGTATACCTTTTAGATATTTATCCTGCTCGAGAAAAGCCTATTCATGGAGTTACTTCTAAATTATTGCTTAAAAAGATTCAATCATCAAAGAAAGAAATGATAAGTAAAGATTCAATTAATGAAATTATAATTAATTCCAATGCTGATGTAATATCAGTTCTAGGTGCTGGAAATATAACTGATAATTTAAATAAAAAAATATATACGAATGAGTAATATAATTAAAATGATGGGTTTGATGATTGTGCTTCTTTCCATGAGCTTATTTAGCTTTTTTATTGACTTCAATAATTATCAAAATATAAATTATCAAAATATAAATTATACTACTTCTAGATCTTTTGATAATAAAAAAAATATTGACAGTTTAATAAAAACAGAGCGATTTGATGAGCTAGTTAAAAAAAATGAATTTCAAAAAATAGAAAATGAATTAAAGAAAATAAATTCAATTAAAAATATTGAAATTTATCGTAATAGTAATTTAGAGCTGGAAATTGATATAATAGACAGAGATCCAATAGCTGTCTTGCTAGAATTAAATTCTTATATGGATTCCTCGGGAGTAATTATTTGGACAAACAATCTTGTAATTGATGGTTTAGTTCAAATAATTGGAACTATAGATAAAAGTAAAATACCTAAAATTTTAAAAACTATTAAAGCTTTTAATGATGATAAATTTTTTCATAATAAGCTTGAGTCAATAAGTTTTAAAGATGAAGAGATATATCTAAAAATTAGAAATTATGATTTAGATATAAGAACAGGCAATGAATATCAATTAAAAAATAAATTAAAAATGTTGAAAGGATTCTATGCATATCAAAATAATAAAATAATAAGTAAAGAATATAAGCAGATTGATTTGGTATACAATAATCGTTTGATAGCAATCAAAAAATAAAGTTATGGATAAAAATTTTTCAGTTGGTTTAGATATTGGAACTACAAAGATAGTTGCAATGGTTGGAGAAAAAAATCAGTTTAATAAAGTCAAAGTTATTGGTGTTGGAAAATCTCAAAGTTTAGGAGTTCATAGGGGAGTGGTAAATAATATAACTCAAACAATACAGTCAATCAAAATAGCTGTTGATGAAGCTCAGTCAAAATCTGGGATTGAAGTTAAAGAGGTAGCAGTTGGAATAGCAGGACAACATATTAGAAGTCTTCAGCATAGTGATTACATAACAAGAGAAAATCCTGATGAAGTAATTAATGATAATGATATTGATAAATTAATTGATCAAGTTTATAAACTTGTTATGCTCCCTGGTGAAGAAATTATTCATGTTTTACCACAAGATTTTAAAGTAGATGGTCAATCTGAAATAAAAGAACCAATAGGTATGTATGGCAGTAGGCTAGAAGCAAATTTTCATATTGTTGTAGGGCAAGTTTCATCTATTAGAAATATTGGAAAATGCATAAAAAGTTCAGGCTTAGAGATGGGTGATATAACTCTTGAGCCTTTAGCATCATCAGATGCTGTCTTGTCAAATGAAGAAAAAGAGGCTGGAGTTGCATTAATTGATATAGGAGGTGGAACTACTGATGTTGCAATTTTTAAAGATGGAATAATAAAGCATACTGCCGTTATTCCATTTGGGGGAAATGTCATTACTGAGGATATTAAAGAGGGTTGTTCAATAATTGGAAATCAGGCAGAACAACTTAAAATTAAATTTGGTTCAGCATGGCCAGGAGAAAATAAAGACTCAGAAATTGTCTCAATCCCTGGGCTTAGAGGAAGAGATCCTAAAGAAATCTCACTAAAAACATTATCTAAAATAATTAATGCAAGAGTTGTCGAAATAATAGAACAAGCTTATCTCGAAATCAAGAACTATGGTCATGAAGATTCAAAAAAGAAATTAATTGCCGGAATTGTTTTAACTGGAGGAGGAAGTCAACTAAGACATTTAAAGCAATTAACTGAATATGTAACAGGAATGGATACAAGAATAGGATTTCCAGGGGAACATTTAGCAGGTGACTCAGATGAGTATAATCCAATTTATTCAACTGCAGTTGGTTTATTAATGAAAGCTATTGAGAATAATTCAGAGAATAAAAATTCTATATCGAACTCAACAGGAAATGATTTAGTAAATCAAGAAAGAAAAACAATCTTGACTAAATGGGGGGAAGGTTTTAAAAAATTTATAGATAAAGTAGATAACGTAGATAACACAATTGATAATTAATAAAAAGTCATAATATGAAAACAGAAATAGATTCAAACTTTAGTTTTGATTTACCAAAAAATAAAAGTAATGTAATGAAAGTCATGGGAGTAGGTGGAGGAGGAAGTAATGCTGTAAATCATATGTATAAACAAGGTATAAAAGGTGTCGATTTTGTTGTATGTAATACAGATTCACAAGCATTAGAAGAAAGTCCAGTACCTAATAAGATTCAACTTGGAGTTAATTTGACAGAAGGACTAGGTGCAGGAGCCAATCCTGAAATAGGAAAACTAGCTGCTTTAGAAAGCTATGAGGAATTAAAAAATCTATTGGAGACTCAAACAAAGATGCTATTTATTACTGCAGGAATGGGAGGTGGAACAGGAACAGGAGCTGCCCCAATTATAGCTGAGATGGCTAAAGAGTTTGATATTTTAACGGTAGGGATAGTAACTATACCATTTAATTTTGAAGGAAAAAATAGAGAATTACAAGCAGTTAAAGGATTAGAAAAATTAAAAAGATCTGTAGATTCATTAATTATAATCAACAATAATAAACTTAGAGATGTATATGGAAACCTTGGTTTTAAAGAAGGATTTTCCAAAGCAGATGAGGTATTAGCTACTGCTGCAAGAGGTGTCGCACAAGTAATTACTCATCACTATACACAAAACATAGATCTTAAAGACGCAAAAACAGTGTTATCTAATAGTGGAACTGCTATAATGGGGTCATCAGTTACAAGTGGATCAAATAGAGCAAATGAAGCTGTAATTAAAGCTTTAGATTCTCCACTACTTAATGATAATAAAATTGAGGGAAGTAAAAATGTTTTATTGTTAATTGTCTCGGGTACTGAGGAAATTACAATTGACGAGATAGGAGAAATAAATGAATATATTCAAAATGAGACAGGTAATAGCGCAAATATAATAATGGGTGTAGGAGAAGATCTTGAATTAGGAAATAATATTTCTGTTACAATTATAGCTACTGGTTTTGGTGATGAAAAACAAAAAAGTCTTGTAAGTTCTGAATCTAAAAAAATAATATATAACCTAGATCAAGATCATCCTTTTGAGCAAACATTGATTGATGAAGATAAAGAGTTATTAGATAATTTAAATCATCAATCCGATTCAATTGTTGACGAAAAAGTAAATGATGAGTCACAACAAAAGAAAATTGAAAGTGAAATAAATGAAATATTAAGGAATATAGATATAACTTTTGAGGTTATAGAGCCAGAAATTAATAAAATCAATATTAATGAGATTGAGGTCAATGGTGTTGAATATATTTCACCTGAATTGAATGATTTTTCAGAAAATAATGATTCTAAAAATGAAATTTCATTTGATCTTTTTTCTTCTCATAATGATATAAATAATAATAATGTAGAACAAGAGATTATTGAAAGTAATATTGAATTTGAAAATCATAATAATTTTGAAAAAGAACATGTAACTGATTTTACTAATGCTGAGGAAGATAACATTGAGTTTATTAAATTAGATCTTAATGATGAAGTCTCTGAAGATTATGAAATCAACGAAAAGATTCAAGTAAATGAAGATAATTTTGACATTGAAACAGAAGAAGCCATAAATCTATTTGAAAAACCAATAGATACTGATCTTGATAATGAAAATTTAATTAGAAAAGAAAATCTAAAACAATATAATTATGTGTTTAAGAATAAAAATTCAACAATTGAAGATTTAGAAAAAATTCCTGCATATAAAAGAATGGGCATTGAAATAAATAATCAAAAAACTCAAAATGAGGATATATTGTCTAAAACAATTCTAAATGAGGATAATCAGCTAGAATTTCCCGATGTAAATACATATCTTCATGATAACGTTGATTAATATATGAGCTTAGAAAAGAAAATTAATGAGTCAATTAAGGACTCAATGAAAAGTAAAGATACTTTGAGGTTAGAGTCACTTAGAGCTATTAAAGCTGCTATATTATTAGAGAAAACTAAAACTGGTTTAAAAGATGAAGTTGAGGAGGTTGTAATCATCAAATTACTCCAAAAAATGGTAAAGCAGAGAAATGAAAGTGCAAAAATATTTAATGAACAAAAAAGAGAAGAACTTGCTAATATCGAAATTTCTCAAGCAAAGATTATCTCAGAGTTTTTACCAGATCAGCTTAGTGAAATTGAATTATCTGTGTTGATTGATTCTGTAATTAAAGAGTTAAATGCAGAATCGATTAAAGATATGGGAAAAGTTATATCACTTGTCAATCTAAAAGCCTCTGGAAAAGCTGAAGGTAGAATCATTGCAGAAATGGTTAAAAGTAAATT
>ERZ802830.2742-NODE-2742-length-15607-cov-10.0113_pt1 | contig 15607 bp, 19 predicted proteins | sample MGYA00345654_ERZ802830 | MGnify/ENA primary metagenome ERZ802830 (study PRJEB30503, sample SAMEA104212375) | marine metagenome | biome: Westerlies Biome; feature: [SRF] surface water layer (ENVO:00010504) within the epipelagic zone...; material: water... | reverse complement strand
GCACCATCTCTATAAAGTTTGCGACCAATAGAAATTTCTTCAGATCCATTAAATTTTTCGGGATCTACGACGAAGTTTAAATAGACTTCTGCAAAACCTTTCTCAGAAAGTTTTTCCGTTCCTGCAAAAATAACGTCTTCCATTTTATTTGTTCTCAAAGCTCCAGGACTTTGAGTACCTAATACCCATGAAATGGCATCTACTACGTTTGATTTTCCAGATCCATTAGGTCCGACAACAACATTGACCTTATTAGATAGGTCTATATTAACTTTTTCAGCAAATGACTTGAAGCCATTCACGACTATCGATTTTAAATACATTGTAACCCTGTTGTTGTTAACAATTATACTAAAGAATCAAGAAATAAAAGGTATTTACGCTATTTTTCTATAATTTTAATATCAGCAACCATGGTGTTTTGGTTGTTGTGAGTAAATATTTTAATAAAATTTGAATAAATATCTTCTTGGATGAGACCTGACTTTAAACCAAAATACATAGATGCGATGTCTACTCCCCTTTTAGAGCCATCTCGACATTTCAAAACTGTACTACTACTTAAATCAGTAAAAAACATCGATCCCTCAGCCCCAGCCTTAATAAGAATGGGATTTGGACTGTTGTTCATAATGATTGTGTCTACTCGATCTGTTCCAGCAGTATATTTAGGATAAGAAATGAATGAATCAAATATAATATTCCAAGATTTTTTATAAATCACTGAGTTGTTCAGTTTATCTACGCTTGATAAAAATGTTTTTGTATTGATATATGGTGCGGGAAGTCCACAACCATCAATTCCGTAAACAATATCTTCTAAGTTAAATAGGTCCTTATAAAATAAATCAATTTTTTGTTGTAATGGGTGGTCTATATTTTCATAATTAACAATTTCTAGATCTAGAAGTTTACACAAAAGAAGCATGCCAACATGTTTACCTGAACAATTATTATGTAGTTTCGTGTGTGGTTCATTACTCGTTAACAAATCTTTGTAGGTGTCCGCATGAAAAGGAATTTGTTTTTCACAAAAAATATCTTCATAATCTATAGAATATTTAGAAGCAGTCTGTTTAACTTTTTCAGTATGAAACTTTTGTCCAGAATGAGAAGCACAAAATATAGCTATTTCTTTTAAGTCTATTTCTAGTCCATTATTAAGTAATTCATTGACTAGTGGAATTATTTGAAATGGTTTTATTGCGGATCTTGGAAAATAATCAAAACTATCTATAGATTTATCATTTACAATATCTATTTCGTGGATAGATTCTTCAATGTTATTTCTTGTAAGTGAGATTGTATAACCATCCATTGATGAAAATTATAACAAGTTAATATTTAGTTAGCTAACATTACTCAATGCTTGCTTAGCAGCATGTTGCTGGGCACTCTTCTTTGATTTTCCTTTGCCTTTACCAATTATTTTAGAGTCTAAAATAACTTCGGATAAAAATTCTTTTCTATGGTCAGGTCCAGCTGATTGATCCTCATAAGAAACCTTTTTACCTTTTTTAGCATAGTATTCTTGAAGTCTCGTTTTGTAATCTTTAGAACCTGGATCAACTGATAATTCTTTAATATTTGGGTATATAAAATTAGATACAAATCTATTTACAATGTCCAAACCGCCATCAAAATATAGTGCAGCAATAAGTGCTTCTACAGCATCTTCTATAATAGAAGCTTTCTTTCGTCCACCTGTAGAATCCTCTGCTCTACTTAAATATAAATAGTTTCCAATAGAAATCTTATTACCTATATCCACAAGAGCTTCTTGGTTTACAGCACTAGATCTAATTTTTGTTAGGCTGCCTTCTTCTAAATCTGGATATTTATTAAATAAATAATTTGTTAAGTCGAAATCTAAAATTGTATCTCCTAGAAACTCATAGCGTTGATTAGATTCAAAAGTAGGGTTTTCATCAATATACGACTTATGCGTTAAAGCAATTTTCAAAAATTTTTTATGGTTAAACGTATAACCTATAATCTTTTCGAATTCAGACACACTTCTTGTGCTCATAACTCAGCAACAGTTTCAGCAAATTTTGAAATAAATCCACTCTCTACAGTTTTGTTAGAAAAGATTATAGAATTCATGACAGCTTCAGCAGACGATGATCCGTGTGCAATTGTTACGATTCCATTTACACCAAGTAGATAAGCACCATTAGTTTTATCCGGATCTAGTCTATCTTTAACTGGTTTCAGCGCCTTATTAACTGGTAACAACATTGGCTTGAAGAGGTTTTCTAAAAAAGATTTTTTAATCATTTTTTGTTGGAGTTTTGCTGTTCCTTCCATAGTTTTTAAAACAATATTGCCTGTGAATCCATCAGTTACAAATACATCAGCAATATTGTTGGCAAAATCTCTACCTTCTATATTTCCAATAAAGTTTAAGTTTGAATTTTTTAGTAATTTATATGTACTTTTCTCAAGGTCGCGACCTTTTGTAGGTTCTTCACCATTATTTAATAGCCCTACTCTTGGGGATGGTATGTTAAAAAGTACCTCTGCAAATTTTGATCCCATTGCAGCAAATTGAAGTAGTACCTTTGGCTTAACTTCTAAACTTGCACCAGAATCTAATAAAACTATTTCCCCTTCTTCTGCAGGGAGCACAGAAGCAATAGCTGGTCTTATTACACCTTTAATTTTTCCTAATACTGATATTGCGGCAACCAAACTTGCTCCAGTTGATCCTGCTGAAAATACAGCTGAAGCTTTGTTTTCTTTAACTAGCTGCATAGCTCCGACTATTGAAGAATTTTTTTTTGATCTAATTGCTCTAGCTGGATCATCCTCCATTGAGATAACTTCTGGATAATGTAGTACTGGTATTTTAGAATCCTCTAAAAATGGATCTATGAGGTTTTTGTCTCCACAGAGAATCACATCTATGCCAAGGTTTTTAGCTTTTATAGCACCCTTAACTATCTCTCCAGGAGCAGAATCACCGCCCATTGCATCAACAGCAATAGTATTCATACTTTATATATTAACTAGTCTCAGGTTCTTTAACTTGACGTCCATTGTAAGTTCCATCAACAGGATTTACTCTGTGAGACTGCTTTGCAACACCAGTTTCTGGATCTATCATAAAATGTGGCTTGCTGACTTTATGTGTAGCTTTCCTTCTTCTAGTTCTAGATTTTGACATCTTTTTCTTAGGTACGGCCATTTAATATCCTTTCAACTTACAAATCTAGCTCACTTAGAGAAGAAAATGGACTTTCTTTTAAGTTTTTTTCTATATGTTTGCAAACACTACTATTTTGCTCTTTTCCGCAGACAACACATAAGCCATTACAGTCTTTCATGCATAAAGTGATTAAAGATATGCTATCTATTATTTTCTCAGAAATAATTGGCTGAATGTCTATATTTTCCTCTTTAAAATTAATATCGTAATCATTATCTTTTTTAATATATAACTTTTCGTCAATATAAGCTTCTTTTTCTTGTTTTGATGTCTTTAAGCATCTTGAACATTCACTATTTATCTCGAAGTTAATGATTAACTCAATCAGAACATAATCTCCATCTCTTGTAACCAACCCTGTCATTGTCGCATCGGATTCTGTAGATGCTACTGTGCCAGAATATTTGATATCTAATATACCCTTCTCTTCAATGTTTAGATCAGTATTGGTATTAAGAACCTTGTCTAAACTAAAAATAGTATTTAATTGTGACATAACTATTCGGGATTGATAATTTCTCTTGGCTTTCTTAAAGAATTTTTTTCATTTTCTATATAAGAATTTAGTTGTTCAAGTTTTGATTGTAGGTCGCTAAATAAAGTATCCATTTCATCCTCAATTTTCAATCTATAAGCTTGAGCTTCTTTTTCTGCTTGCTTTATAAGTGTATTTGCTTCGATAACTGCTTCTTGAAGTACATAAGAATTTGATATTAATGTTTCAGATTCTCTTTTCGCATTATTTATTATATTTTGAGACTCTTCTTTTGCTTCATTGAGAAAAGTGTCCTGCTCTCGGACGAGCCATCTAGCAGTTCTCATCTCAACAGGTAAAATATCAATAAGATTGTCAACAATTGCAATAAGCTCTTTATTGCTTGTGCGGTTTTTTAAAATACTATTTGAATCAAGCTTTTCTCTTAATACTTCAAGGTTGTCAACATACTCAACTTTCATTTCACCATTAATGATGTTTTTAAAGTTTATATCTTCTTTATCTGTCATCTTGCATCCTTTTAAATACATTTTTTGGAACAAGTTTTGATATATCTCCACCATAAGAATCAATTTCTTTGACCATAGAACTAGAGACATATCCATATTCTGGAGAGGCTGGTATAAAGATAGTTTCAAAATCAGCTAAATTAGAATTCATTTGAGCCATTTGAAATTCATAGTCAAAATCAGTCATAGCCCTCAGCCCTTTGACTATTGCTTTAACATCGTTATCCTTTGCGAAATCAACGAGCAAACCTTTAAATGTTTTGATTATAATATTTCCTGTTTCTGAAAATATTTCATTTAGCATGAGTTCTCTTGTTTCTGTGGATAGTAAAGATTTTTTGGATGGATTTACTACAACGCCAACAAGAACTTCATCAAATACTTTTGCACACCGACTTATAACATCTATGTGACCATTAGTTGGTGGATCAAATGAGCCTGGTATAAGTACTTTCATAATTTCTTTATTAATAAAATTCTACTTTGTCCATAGAGTTTTTCTTTATATAATTCTAACTTTTTAGATAAAATTATAGTTTCAGATTTGATGTGTCGGTGGCAAACGATAGTTCCATTTATTTCTAATAAATTCTCTAATTCAAGTAATTCCTTTGACACCTTTGAATCTTCAAAGATGAATGGTGGATCATAGAAAATTATATTAAATTTATCGAATGCATTTGAAATATACTTATCAACCGAAATTTTCTGGATGTTAAAGTTACTATCAAAATTCTTTAAGTTTTTTTTAATTATCATCACACATTTATCTGATAACTCAACAAAAGTTGTATATCTTGCACCCCTGCTTAATGCTTCGATTCCCATACTTCCTGAACCGGCATATAAATCCAATATCATAGAGCCCTCAATGTTGAATTGCAGTGAGCTAAAAATACCTTCTCGTGCAACACCCATCATTGGTCTTGTTTTAGAGTCATTGATAGTCATAATATTCTGCCCTTTATGAGATCCTGAAATTATTCTCAAGTCGTATCCTCAACTTTCAAAAAGTTTGGAAATAATAAAGTTGCTTCTTGATGGATCTTTTCTTCAAGTTCAGGTGTAAGTTCTTCATTAAAAAATTTTTTTGATAAATTAAGAATGTCGTAATCGTATCTTAAATCAGCAATTTTTAAATCAGACAATCCTGACTGGTCAGTGCCGGTAACTTTTCCTTCGCCTCTTATTTGTAAATCTAATTCAGATAATTTAAAACCGTCATTTGTGGAGATAATTGCATTCAACCTTTTTTTACCTACATCAGTAACCGAATCTATATTCAGATTTTCACTGATATGGAAAATACACTGTGATTTTTTATCACCTCGACCAACCCTCCCTCTTAGTTGATGTAGTTGGTTCAGACCAAATCTTTCTGCGCTTTCAATTATCATCAATGTTGCATTTGTAATATCAATACCCACCTCGATAACGACAGTAGATATCAAAATATCTATTTGACCTTTGTTCATTTTTGACATAATTAGTTCTTTTTCATCGGATTTCATCCGTCCGTGAAGAAGTTCTATATTTTTTTTAGGAAATATTTCTACGTATTGTTTATATACTTTTTCTGCAGCTTTAATATCTTTATTTTCGCTTTCATCTATATATGGACAAACAACAAATATTTGTGAGTTTTCATTGAGATGATGATTACAATAATCAACAACTAAATTATTGTCTGATTCATGTCCTGATAATAAAATATTCTCAACCTCTTTTCTACCAGGGGGAAGCTCGTCGATTACAGAGATATCTAAATCACCATACACCGCCAAAGCTGTAGTCCTGGGAATAGGAGTAGCAGTCATAACTATCTGGTGCGGTATTATGTTTGTTGACTCTATAAGTCTTTTTCTTTGGTCAACCCCAAACCTCTGTTGTTCATCGATAATAGCAAGTCCTAAATTGTTAAAAAAAACATCATCTTGAATTAAAGCATGTGTTCCAATAAAGAATACAGGTTCTGAGGAAGTCATTTGTTTAACTATTTCCTCCCTATCTTTTACTGATGAGGTTAAGAGATAAGTTTTAATATTATATTTTTTTAAGATCGGTTCAAGTGAGTTGTAATGCTGCTCAGCGAGCACTTCAGTAGGCGCCATTAGTGCAGTTTTAAAACCAGCATTACTTGCAGAATATACTGCACATGCAGCAACGATTGTCTTTCCAGATCCCACATCACCTTGCAGTAATCTTTTCATTGGAGAGTTTTTGTTCATATCATTTAAAATTTCATCTATTGTCCTCTTCTGGGCATGAGTTAAAGTGAAATCAAGATTACTTGTAAAAGTCTCTAGTAAGTTACTATTTGTGGAAATTTTTTCACTTCCAATAATCTGTTTATTTATTTTTTTTCTTCTCTTAAAAATTGTTTGCAAATATAAAAATTCATCAAACGCCAGTCTTTTTTTTGCCTTAAAGTATTCATTCAATCCTACTGGGAAGTGAATGTCATTTAGACTTGTAGTACGATCTTGAAGTTCATACTTAGTTAATTGTTCTTCGTTTAAATAGTCCTCAATTTCAGGCGATCTTTTAAGCGCATATTTTATACCCTTACGCAAAAGTGAGCTTGATAATCCTTCTATTTTTTTATAAATAGGAATTAATGCACCTGTCTCATTCAATTCATCAAACTCCAGATATTTTTCAATTGTTGCATTTTTAAATTCGACTGACCCGGTTTTCTTTACTTCTGGAACCCCAGAAATTGCTACAGTATCGCCCTCCTTGTAGCGAGTTTCAATGTATTGAGGTCCAAACCATTTTGCTTTAGCTTCACCGGTTTCATCTGAAAGTGATAAAGTTGCTATTCTTAACCTACTTCTTGTAGTGAATACAGAAACTTTTGTAACATTTACCAGTACAGTTATTTCTTTTGTCTCAATCAAGTTTCTTACATTTTCAATAGTTAATATATCTGATCGATCTATATGCTTACGCGGATAAAATCTTACAAGGTCGATGATACTTTTTATACCATATTTATTTAACGACTTAATACGCTTCTCACCGAAACCTTTTATTTCAGATACGTCAACATTATTTAAATAATTAATTCCTCTTTTAACCACATTCAAACAATAGCTAAAAACTTTTTAATTCAAAGTACCTACAAATTATTAAATTAGTTATAGTTAAACTTGTAATTTAGAGGAAAAATTTATGGCAAATAGATGTCAAGTAACCGGAAGAGAGCCAAGATCAGGAAAAAATGTTTCCTTTTCTCATAAAAGAAACCCACGTTGGTTCAAACCAAATATCATTACAAAAAAATATTGGCTACCAAGTGAAAAAAGGTGGATAAAACTTAAGGTCAGTACTAGAGGTAATAAAATTATTGATAAGCGTGGTATAGAGTCAGTTGTTAGAGATATTAGACAAAGAGGTGAAAAGGTTTAATGGCTCAGGGAGTCGTAAAATCTTATGATCCTAATTCTGGAAACGGGATAGTAGTTTTAGATACGGATAAAAGTGAAGTCTACATTCAGCCGGGTTCACTCAAGGGTTCAATCTTCCGAACTCTTAGGCAGGGTCAAAGGATAAATTTCGAAATGCACAATATTGATGACGTTCCAACTATTTCAAATGTGAAAATTGGACAAGGTGGATATTAATATTATTTAATGTCTGAAATAAATATTAACGAATCTAATAAGTCAATTATAGAAAAACACTTTAATCAACTAGTTTGTGATGAATATACAGAATCTATATTTAGGGGCGGACAGTCTACGGCGGATGAATATCTTGCAAATTTAGATATTAAAGGATATTCAAAAAAGTCTACGGCGGATGAATATCTTGCAAATTTAGATATTAAAGGATATTCAAAAAATAGAAACAATGTGTACCCAGAAAGTAAAAGAGGTTCATCTTATCTCTCTCCGTATATAAGACACGGTTTACTAGGTCTTAGAGAAGTTTGGAATGCTGTAGATGACTTTCCTTATGAAGATCGAACAAAGTTTAGAGATGAACTACTTTGGCAGGAATTTTCAAGACATTTGTATGCAATTATGGGAAAGAAAATGCAAAAAATGCTGAATTATTCAATGGTAAACAATAATAAACATGTCAATTCTGATGAAATGAATTGTATTCAGACAATAGAAAATGAGTTAGTTAAAACAGGCTATATGGTCAACCAAACAAGGATGTGGCTTTCCTCACACAGAAGCTTCAGATCAGAAAATAGTTGGCGAGTGTATGAAGATTATATGTTTAAACACTTAGTTGATGGATCAAGATTTGCCAATAGGCTTGGATGGCAATGGGTAATGGGTGGACAAACCGGCAAACTGTATGGTTTTGCTCAATCTCAAGTCAAAAATAGAGCTCCAAAGTTATGTCAAGAATGCACTTTACAATATAATTGCCCAATTCAGACATGGCCAGATGAAACTATATACCAACCAATTAGTCAGAAATTAGATTTTGAGATTGCTGAGAAATTTGGACCTACAAACATTATTGATTCAGGAGAACAGCCTGAAGTTGTATGGTTGACTGGTGAATCATTGGGAGATGATGATCCCGCGTTAAAGAATAACTCTGAGTTACCTGTTGTATTCGTATTTGATGAATTATTATTAAGTAAGTTAAAATTATCATCGAAAAGAATAAATTTTTTATTGGATACACTAAGGGAAATTTCTCACAAAAAAGATTTATCAGTTTTTATTGATGATCCTAAATTTATTTTAAAAGGAAAGAAATTTGCTGTTACATATGCATGTGTTCCTAAATATCGAGATATTACTAGTTTAATTAAGCCGGCAACAGAATTTCCTTCAAGAAGGCTGGCAGAACCTATAAGTTTCTATCCAAAGAGTTATTCCTCATGGAAAAAAAAGATCAAACTAAGCGTATGAGAAGAATATTATTGTTTGTTTTTTTATTTTTTCATAATTACATATATATCTATACAAATGGGCGAATTGGAAAGAATCTAAATGGAAGGCCTTGTTTAATTCTTGAAACTGTTGGTGCTAAAACAAAATTAGTAAGAAAAAATGTACTTGTGTTTCTCAGAGAAGGCAACGAAATATGTTTAGTGGCTTCACGAGGTGGAAGTGAGAGAAATCCGGGTTGGTACTATAACTTAAAAAAGAACAGAACTTCTGTAATTTTTATTGGTACTGAACGTTTTGAGGTTACTTCTAGAGAAATTTTCGAAGAGGAACGCCATGAATGGTGGCTAAAAATGGATTATTTAAATAATGGTGGCTATGGAAGGTATCAACAAAGAACAAATAGAACAATTCCAGTAATAATACTTTCAATAACTTAGTCACATTTTGCGCCTAAGTCAGTTTTGTAGTTTATCCCGCTATATGTCAACAATTAAAGCCTTTTGGTAATATCTACGAAGAGTTCCGGAGTAAGCTGATCAACTATAACATCAGCATCTGAAAGCTCATTCTTTTTAAAAATTCCCCTATCAATAGCCACCACAAAATTATTCGAAGCTCTACCAGCTTGTATTCCAGGTGGGCTGTCTTCAACAATGATATTCTTTGAGGTTTTTAATTTGTTAACAGCCAAATTATAAATATCAGGAAATGGTTTATTTCTTGGACGAACAGCATCACCTCCAACTATAAAGTTAAAGTAACTAGCTATAGAAGCTTTGTTTAACTTGTCTTCTAATGCCTGTTGTGGAGAAGCTGATACACATGCTTGTGTCCAATTCAAATTATCAAAATAATTTAAACACATAAGTGCATCTTCATAGAGTGAATGATCAGAAAAGTTTTGAATAATCAATCCTGCTATTTCATCCATAGTTTCACTGAATGAAGGAAGTTCAACTTTTTGAGCATATTTTTTATAGACTAATCTATCATCGATACCTACATAATCATCAAATTTTTCAATAGGTAAATTTAAGTTGCGGCTTTTTAATACTTCTTGCCAAGCATAAGCGTAAGCCCTTTCTGTATCCATGAGGGTTCCATCACAGTCCCAATAGATTCCTATCACTACTTAACCTAATTTTGATTGTATATCTTTAGCGCTTTTTAATGCAAGCCCATCTGAACCTTGAGTGCTCCACTGACTGCTTTTATCATTAATTGCCTCTTGCACAATATCATTTAATAATTCATATTTTGATACATTCAGATTTTTCCATAGATAGAGTGCGTGGCTTCCAGGTATAGTATTGATCTCATTGATATATACTTCTTCTCCAGTTTTTAAAAAGTCGTATCGAACAATACCGCGTGAGGGTATAATTTTATTAATTTCTTGAACGTAGTTTAAAATTTTAGATTTAATATTTTCTGATATTTCTGCTGGAAGTTCCCTTTTTGACCCTTCTAGACCTCCATTATTTAGATATTTATCCTCGTATGAAAATAAATTTGAGTTTCTTATTGGTTTCTCTATTTCTGAGTAATTAAATTTTGGGTAGTTCCTGACGCCAATTAATAAATCATCTGCATTTTCAATATATTTTTCTATTAATGCGCCTTGATTATAAAGATCAGAGGATGAAACTATTTTTAAAGCTGTTTCATAATCTCTTACAACTTCAACACCAATTGATGATCCCCCAAATTGTGGCTTTAGAACATAGGGTCCATCAAAATCTATGGAGCTGCCATCTATTACTCTAAATTTATCTAAAACAGGTAGGTTGTTTGCTTTCATAACAGAATAAAAAGCATATTTATCCATACATACTTGTGCAGTAGTTAAATTTGGACCTGTATATTTAACATCCATTAGCTCAAGAAATCCTTGTAACGTACCATCTTCTCCTGGTCCACCATGGCAAGAATTTACAAATACATCGAAGTCTAGTTTTGTTCTCTTATGGGAAAAGTAATTTGTTTTTCCAAGAGTTATTTGTAATTCTTTCTTAAAAATCTTGGGATTATTAACAAAATCAGTGCTTTCTAAATTGGCATCAAGAAGAAACCATTTATTATCCTTAGTCCAATAAATTACTGAAACATCATTTTTAGCAGAAAGGACTCTTGCACTTTGGAGACCAGTGAGAATAGATATATCATGCTCAGGAGAAGGACCACCTAGGATAACACCGATTTTATAATTCATTATTATGGATAGTGGTCAGGTAAATCATTTTCAAATAGTACAACATCATCTGGTTTTATAATAGTATTCAAATAGTTTACAGCTTCATCTCTATTAGGAAACCAAAAAGTAGGTATCCCATTCTCTTGGAAAGCTAACAACAATGCATTTTTATTTGTATGACCTATGACTAATGCACCATCTATTACTTTGCTTGATTCTGTTCCAAAAGCATAGTTAAGAGAAAATTGATCATTTCCTAGTTCTATCATCCCAGGTGTAACTAAATATTTTAGAGATTTTTCATCTCCCTCAATATCTAGAAGTTTTAATGCATATTCAATCCCCATAGGATTCGAATTAAACGAGTTATCGATAATTTTGTGCCCCAAGTCACTTTCTATAACTGTTTGGCGATGTGATGTTTTTTCTAATGATACAATATCAGATAAATATTCAACAACGTCTAAATCAAGAGCAAGTAGAACACCCGTAGAAAGTGCAATTGAAAGTTGTAATAATTCCGGGGCGGTTACTTTAGATATTAATTTGCCTTTAACATATATATGATGTTCTCCATCTTGATAGTCAACGAAAACTATTGCTTGCTTACTTGTAGTCGAGCAATCATAAACAATTTTTTGATTTGTCCATAAACGTGCTTGATTTAATAAAAGTTCATCATCACCATTAATAACAACAGATCCAGTAAGTTCTACAATTTCTGATTTAGCATCAAGAATATTTTCTAAATTTTTCATTCTTTCAAGATGAACAGGAGCGATTCCAGTAATTACTGCAATGTGTGGCCTTACCCATGAACAAATTTCTCGTATTTCTCCAATACCATAAGTTCCCATTTCAATGATGGCTATTTCATCTGAAGATTTCAAATCTTCATTAATTGCTTTTGCTATTCCTAATCTATTGTTAAAACTTTCTTTAGTTGAAAATATTTCATTATCAATTTTTAAAATTTGATGAAGAGTATTTTTTGTTGTAGTTTTTGAATATGATCCCGTAATACCAACTATTGGGATAAGCATTTCGTTTAGTTTTGTAGAAGCTGTATCTACGAAATGTTGGGTTAGAGATTTTTCATAGTTAACCAATATCTTTAGACATTGATCATATACAAAATAACTAAAAATATTAGCTAGAAGTGCAAGCAGATAACCCAATTCAACAATAAGTGAGACAGCTGAAATAGATATAATGACAAAATAATAGAAGTTATTAACACGTGATAATCTCTCAGTTTTTATAATTTCTGAAGTCCTGGAGGAAAATGTTAACCCAATAGGAGTAAAGATAGTAAGTATTAACACTATCGCAGGGAAATAGGCTAACCATAGTGAAATGAACCCACTGATGAGTAGTAGAATAAACAAGATGTAGTTAGAAGTTTTAGACTTAACCCACCTGAAATAAAACTTTGTTACAGATCCTCCAATATAATGTTCTCTCTGTGCCAACCTGGACCACTTAACTGAATTTATTAAGGAACCAATCGTAAGAGCTAGTAAAACAATTATATAAGTTACATTCATAAACTTTTTAACACCTCAAATATTGAATTAGGGTTACTTCTTAACATATTGTGCCCCTGATTAGGAATAATAGTTAATTCTGAGTTGGAAATTAACTTTTGAGATTTTTCTGCGATAGTGACTGGTACATCCATATCATTTTCACCCCAAAGTAACTTCACATTAGATTTAATACTTGAAAGCTTATCTTCCATATCATCGTTTACTGCCTTTACTAGTGTTTCTCTCATCACCCCTTCTGAATTTCTGTAGTCGAATGATCCGGTTTTATTTTTAATTGATTCAACTTTAGCAGAGGAAACTAAACCAAATTTATTAAGATTTTTAAATATCGACAATTTATTAACAAAACTTTTCTTTGGAGTATTCCTCAGTAAAGGGACTCCAATTAATACTAAGTTATTAATTGGTCTCAAAAAAGATAAATGAACAGCAACTCTGCCACCAAACGAATGGCCGACAAGTGTATTAATCTCAGGAGGAATTATATCGTTCAAATAAGCTGCATACTCAAATGGGCTCATACTATTTTCTAAGCTTTTAGACTTTCCAAAACCGGGAAGATCTAATGCTATCCCTGGAAAGAGTTCAATTATATTTATAAAATCTTGACTGTCTCTACCCCATCCATGCATATAGCAAACTTTAGGATTCTCAACATTGGAGTAAGCAAAGGTACTACCATCTGATAAAAGTTGAAATGCCATTTAGATTAACATTCTTCCTAAAGTCATGATAGCCCTAATTTCAAGACCCATAATAAACAATAAAGCTATTCCCCAATATAGAAGATAATTTTTATTCATTTCTGATCTATAAACATATAAGAACGTAAGTGTAAATAAAACTACTACTTTATAAAAAAGATGGAAAGATCCTGGCTCAATAATTTCTGAAAATAATAAAAGTTCTCCAGCAGTTTGAATGAGGATAGTTGCTACTGAAAAATTTACTAGGTATTTAGCAATATTATCAAATCTTTCAGACTTAGAAATATATATGGCAATAAGAATTAAGCCACTTGTACCTGCAACCCATATACTGATTAAAGGCCATTCAGCGCTAAAGTTGTTCATCATATATTTCTATTTTAGTAGTAATTAAATTGAGTATTAATTTTATTTCAGTTACAGTGAATTTATGTCAAAAATAGTCCAGTCTCAATTAGAAGCTAATGTGCCAAATGCTTGGTCTCCTACTTTTCAATCAAAAATTGTAAAAGCACGTAATGCGGAAATTTGGGATCAAGATGGAAATAGATTTCTGGATTATGTCGGTGGATATGCTGTTTTGAATACAGGCCATGTTCATCCTAAAGTTGTAGCAAAAGCAAAATTGCAAATGGACGATTTTACTCATTCTTGCTTTGCTTATGCCCCACATCAAAATGCTATAGATGTATGTACAGAAATTAATAAAAGATACCCAATAGAAGGTGAAACAAAAACATTTCTGGTAAATAGTGGTGCTGAAGCCGTAGAGAATGCCATTAAAATTGCCCGATACTACACAGGAAAACAACACATAGTTGCATTCAAAGGTGGGTTTCACGGTAGAACTTATATGGCAATGGGATTAACTGGTAAAGAGAAGCCTTACAAAACTGGTTTTGGACCATTTCCAGATTTTATATCACATACTGATTTTCCATATGAATACAGAAATACAAGCGATGATCAAGCTCTAGAAACATTTAAAAATCATATTACAAGTATAGGTGTGGAAAATATTGCTGGTATTTTGATCGAAATTCAACTTGGTGAAGGAGGATACATCCCTGCAAGTAGCTACTTTTTAAAAGAGTTAAAAAAAATAGCAACTGAAAATAATATTCTTCTAATTTTTGATGAAGTCCAAACAGGTTTTGGCAGAACTGGAGAAATGTTTGGAGCTAATACAGTTGGTGTAACTCCTGATATGGCAACCTTGGCTAAAGGAATTGCCGGTGGTTTTCCACTTGCTGGAGTTATTGGTAAAAGTAATATTATGGATTCAATTCACGATGCTGGGATAGGAAGTACTTTTGGAGCATCTCCAGTTTCTTGTGCTGCAGCATTAGGAGTATTAGAAGTGTTTGATGAAGAAAACATTCTTGAAAATGTAAAAAGGCATTCAGAAATAATGAAAGAAACTCTAAATACTCTTCGTTCACACAAAGAATTTATTGGAGATGTAAGAGGTTATGGAACTATGATTGGTGTAGAAATTGTTGAAGATACGAATACTAAAAATCCTTCAAAAGATATCGCAATGAAAATAATTGATAATTCAAAAAATGAAGGATTGCTTTTAGTAAATTGTGGACTTGAAGGAAATGTTATAAGATTTATGGGCCCTCTTACTACTCCTGATACTCAAGTGCATGAAGCTATGGAAATGTTCTCTGAGTCTGTAAACGCTATTTAGAATCTACGTGAGTAAGTTCATGTAGCTTTTTAAGAGTTTCTGAATCTTTAGCAGCTTCAGCTGGTGCCTTCATAAGCCACGCTGATACAAGATCAAGGGATTTCAAATCTTTTTTCATTGCAAAGAATTTCATATACCTAATAGCATCTATAACTACACCGGCACTGTTAGGTGAATCCCAAACCTCAAGTTGGAGTTCTATGTTTAGAGGCACTCCCCCAAAAGCTTCACCCTCTAGCCTGATGAAAGCTTTTTTTCGATCTTCTAACCATTCAACATAGTCAGATGGTCCGATTCTTACAGTACCCTCTTCCATCCCTTTTCCTTTATTGGCAACAGAAGTAACTGAGGTAGTTTTACTTGTTCTTTTAGTTTGCAA
>ERZ802830.2741-NODE-2741-length-15607-cov-31.7524_pt1 | contig 15607 bp, 16 predicted proteins | sample MGYA00345654_ERZ802830 | MGnify/ENA primary metagenome ERZ802830 (study PRJEB30503, sample SAMEA104212375) | marine metagenome | biome: Westerlies Biome; feature: [SRF] surface water layer (ENVO:00010504) within the epipelagic zone...; material: water... | reverse complement strand
TTTAGAGCTAGTTAAAAATAAACTTGATATCATCTTTGCTAACGAACAAGAGATACTATCATTAATTGAAAGTGACTCATTTGATGAAGCAGTAACTTTTCTAAAAAATCTAAATAAAAATATTGTAATTACTAGAGGTGAAAAAGGTGCAATAGCAATTAATAAAGGTGAAATTGAAGAATGTGCTGCTGAAAAAAATCTTAATATAGCGGATCTAACTGGTGCAGGAGACTTGTTTGCAGCTGGTTATTTACATGGCATTATTAATAATTTAACTACAAAAGAAAGTCTTATAAAAGGAACAGAATTATCATCTAAAATTATTCAAAAAATTGGAGCAAGAATTTAATTTTAATGAGTAGGTAAAAATAATATATTAATTTATGGATAACCCTGAAATTTTTAAATTTTTTCCAGAGCCTGTCTTTAAATTTCAATTTGAAGAATTTAGAAATTTTAATCCAGAACTATCTAAATATATCTACAAACTTTCGGAAGAAGATACTAAAGGAGTAGATAGATCTAATAGAGGGGGTTGGCATTCAAATACTTTTGAAATGAAAGATAAAAATTCAATTCAATTCAAATTTGCACTTGAATTGCAAAAATATATTTTGAAAACATTTAAAAATTTTGGATGGAAGACTGAAAATCAAAACATAAGAATTAGAGAAATGTGGGCGATAATTAATAAAAAAGATGATTTTAATGTTATACATACTCATCCAAATGCATGTTTAAGCGCAGCATATTATGTCAAGGCACCAAAAAATTGTGGTCGTTTCCAAGTAGAAAATATGAACATGGCCAAAAAACATTCGTCTCCTCTAATTGCAAACAAAAATGAGCTCAACATGCAACTTGCTGGATTAGAGGTAAGTGAGGGCGATTTATTAATATTTCCTGGGTATCTGCCCCACAAAGTTGCAAAAAATGAGTCAGATGAGGATAGAATAGTTATAAGTTTCAACGTTGATATTAAATAATTTAAACCTTTGTTTTTTTTAAACGCTTAAAACTACCTTTGCCTTTTTTTGCTTTAATTATTTTAGGCTTAAATTTCTTTGAATATAAATCTTGAATGATAGGATTTTTCTTATTTAATTTTATAACCATTTTTTTCACTTATAATAAAATTATTATCATTAAAATAATTTAAGAATTTTTTTCTAAGTCTATAGATATGTGTTTCAACAGTATGAGTTTCTAGATCATTTTGATAACGCCAAACTTTTGACTGTAATTCATCACTAGTGGTTGGTTTTGTACTTTTTGACAAATAAAGAATGGTTTGAATTTCTTTCTCTGTTAGCTTCAACTTTTTATTATCTTGAAAAATTTCCCTAGAGTTTACATTAATTTTGTAATTATTGATTATTATTTGCGATTGATCATTAAATTTTTGTTTTAAAAGCTGAATATTTATTTTTTCAATTAACTTAGAAATTTTTATAGGTTCATTATTTAAAAGTAAGAAGTTTTTAGTTTTTTGGATTTGCTTTTTTGTAATAATTAAATAATTTGGAATTGAATTAATTTGATCATCCAAGTTTTTCTTATTTGAGATTTCAGTAACCTTAAAATTTAAATAACCTTCTAATTCATTCATAATTTCCCATAAATAGGGTAACTGATAGATTAATAAATTTTGATTATTCATATATATTAAGGATATGTTAATTATTCTCAAAAATAAACATACTCTTCAAGTGGATGAGTTTAGTTTTAAATGCTGTATTGGAAAAAATGGTTTATCTTTTATAAAAAAGGAAGGTGATAAAAAAACTCCTAAAGGCATTTTTAAAATTGAAAATTTATATTACAGAAAAGATAGACTAGATAGGCCACTTACCTCACTAAAATGTATTGAAATTAAAAATAATATGGGGTGGTGTGATGACATCTATAACCCAAAAAAATACAATAAATTAATAAAAACTAATATTCAAATTAAACACGAAAAACTTAAAAGAAAAGATCACAAATACAACCTGTTAATACCCATAAGATATAATTTTGAAAGACCCAGAGTTGGACTAGGTAGTTGTATTTTTATTCATCTAACAAAAGATTATAAACCAACTGCTGGATGCATCGGTTTAAAAGAGAAAGATTTTCTAATAATGTTAAAAATAATAAATAAAAATACTAAAATTAAAATTCTTTAATATCTTTGTCCAAAAATACTAGAGCCTATCCTTAAATAAGTTGCGTTATTCATTGCTGCTTTCAAATAGTCAGACGACATCCCCATACTTAATTCATTAAATTTATTTTCCTCGTTTAATTTTTTCATTTTTTCAAAATAGATCACAGGGTCTTCATTTATTGGTGGAATACACATCAGCCCCACTACATCCAAATTAATTTTGTTACAATAAGAAATTAATGAACTTAGCTCATTTACGCTCGTTCCAGATTTTTGATCTTCTTGCCCTATATTTACCTGAATAAAAATTTTAATTTTTTTGTTTATTTTAATTTGTTCATCTGAAATTTTTTTTGCTAATTTTTCACTATCCACAGAGTGAATATAATCAAAGATTTTTAATGCAAACTTTACTTTGTTGGTTTGTAATTTTCCAATCAAATGCAACTGTATGTTGGGATTTGATAATTTAATTTCAGTCCATTTATCAACAGCCTCTTGCACTTTATTTTCTCCAAAATGTTTATGACCATGATCAATTAGTGGCAAGATTTTTTCAATTTTAAAAGTCTTGGATACCGCTATTATTTTTGGTACTTTATCAATTTTATGTTCATCTAAATGTGAATTTATTTTATTTTGAATATCAACTAAATTTTGAACAATATTATGCATAAAGATTTAATTAGTAAATATTACTTTATAAACAAATTTGATACAAATAGTATTGATAAACAGGACAATCAAACTGTAATCATTTACAGAAATTATACTTCAACTAATGATGAGAGACCACTTATAATTCAAATTAGAAACTATTGTATAAAAAAAAATAAAAAACTTTACTTATCGAACAATATTAAATTAGCGATAGATTTAAATCTTAACGGAGCCTATATCCCTTCGTTCGACAAGAGTTTTAATCATTTAAATTTTTCTTATAAAAAAAATTTCAAAATTGTTGGCTCAGCTCATAATCTAAAAGAAATTAAAACTAAAGAACTTCAAAAGGTAGAAAAAATTTTTTTATCCTCTTTGTTTAAAAAAAATAAAAATTATTTAGGAATAAATAAATTTAAAATAATATCAAAATTTACAAATCGTAAAGTAATTGCTTTAGGTGGAATATCTAAAAAAAATATTAAAAAACTTAAGCTCTTATCTAATCAAGAATTTGCTGGCATTTCTTATTTTGGATAAAAAAAAGGCCCCTAAAAAGGGGCCCTTTAAATAATTTGATCTAAATTAAATTAGAATGCAAATGAAGCACCTAAGAACCATCTTTCTTGATCTTTAGTTGCAGTTGTGCTGTAATCTACGTTATCACCTTTTGACATAGCAACTGATAAAGTCATTCCACCAGCTGTGTATGAAGCATCATAACCTGAGAACTCAGCAACTTCAGAAGAAGCTGAACCATCAGTGATTTCTTCTGTTCCATAACCGATAGAAATTTCATCACTTACAGTGTAAGAGACATAATATGACGTCATATCTCTGGATGATGTTGCGGTTTCGTGATCGTACTCTAGATCAGCGGCAGCAATTGAGAATGGACCATATGCATATGATATGCTCCATGCAGTAGCATCAGCAGTTGCGTTAGCTGAATTATCTTCACCAAAACCGTAAGCAACACTTAAACCTTCAATACCTGAATATTCTACTGAGTATGAAGTTGAAGAACCAGCTCCACCATCACCATTTGGTGTGTATGAAGCAGCTAAATCTACATTTTCAAGAATTGTTGGTAACGTATAAATTAACATATCATTTGAAGATTTACCTGATATTGGCTCATCAGCAGACGCTTGATAGTCGTCCCACATTTCACCAGCAACAGAATCGTCCATTGCAGCTACAGCAGAATCTCCACCTTCACCTGCGAACTTCAATGATCCTAAACCATCCGCGCTAACTGTCACAGAGTGACTGTCAAACGGAGAGTTACCAGATTGAGTTGATGTATCAGTTTCATCATCACCTTGGTCAAGAACGAAAGATAATGATACGTTCATTCCATTGTCTAACTCACCACTTCCTGAGAAAGTAAGTTGGTTACCCATTGCAAATGATTTACCAGCAGAAGCAGCACCACCATTTTTGTGGGATACTTCCATTTTAGCTGAACCTGCTACAGACATTTCGCCTGCACTTGCAGATACCGCTACTAGAGAACCTGCTAATGCAGATAATCCGATTTTCTTTAAGTTTTTCATTAACTTAACCTTTCATTTGTTATTGTTTGTTGATTATTAATAATTAACATTAACGATTGCTGTATATATTTTTAGATGAATAAAAAAATAATGAATTTTTAATAGTAAAATTTAGAGATAAATACTTTCAAATTTATTTTACTGAATAAGCTTGATTTTATAATTATAAAAATAGTTTTTATTTATGATTAATTTTTACTAGTATTTTTGTAATACTAAATATCATTTTATTTGTTGTATTTATATCACAAAAAGACAAACGAAATTTGATTCATTTTTTTAAAAAAAATTCTAAATTAATTAGACCAAATATTATAACCTATTTTGGGGTTTTTTTTTTCTTTGTCACATAGCTGTAATGTACAAATGATATTAATAAATTTTAAAATCAATAAATATACTTACTTAATGGAAAAAATATTTTCACAACTTTATGAACACTGGCATGGAGCAAGTTATCAAAATAAAGATCCTCTAAAAAATTTTTTATTTTCAAGTAAGCAAAATGTAATTTTAATATTTTACTTAGCTTCCCAAATAAATAAGCAGTCAACACTTGAGGATATTTGTTATAATATTTCTCCAAAAGTTATAAGCAGATCAACTATTCAAAATATTTTAAAAGAAGGTGTTCGAATTAATTTTTTTATAAAAGAAATCAATGAAAAAGATAAAAGATCAAAAAATTACACTCTTACTAATGAGGCTAACAAGTTAATGGAAGAATGGGCTCATCGTCAAAATGAGGTATTTTCAGCGTTAAATAAAATAAGTAAATAAAAAAAAGGCCCCAAAATAGGGGCCCTTTTAAATAATTTGATCTAAATTAAATTAGAATGCAAATGTAGCGTTAACAGCCCAGATCTCTTGATCTTCAGTCGCTGTAGTGCTGTAACTAATGTTTTCAGCTTCTTGAGCGTATGCTCCAATAGTCATACCACCTGCTGTGTATGTAACACCAAAGCCAGAAAACTCAGCTTTTTCAGATGAAGCTGAACCATCAGTAATTTCTTCTTCACCATAAGTGATAGAAATTTCATCGCTTACTGTGTAAGCAACTTGCATTGATGACATATCTCTAGATGATGTTGCTGTTTCATGATCGTACTCAAGATCAGTAGCAGTTGCCGTGAATGGACCATATGCGTATGATACTTTCCACGCAGTAGCGTCTGCAGTAGCAGTTGTTTTGTTATCTTCACCTTGCCCGTAAGCAATTGTCAAACCTTCAACACCTGTGTAAGTTGCTGAGAATGAAGTTGAAGAATTAGCTCCACCATCACCGTTTGGAGTGTAAGAAGCAGCTAGTGCTAAATCATCAAAAATTGTTGGTAATGCATAACTCAACATATCATTTGAAGAGTGACCTGATTCTGGCTCATCAGCAGCCGCTTGGAAATTATCCCACATTCCACCAGCAGCAGATCCGTCCATAGCACCTACAGCAGAATCTCCACCTTCACCTGCGAACGTTAATGTTCCTAAACCGTCCATACCAACAGACACAGAGTGACTGTCAAACGGAGAGTTACCAGATTGAGTTGATGTATCAGTTTCATCATCACCTTGGTCAAGAACGAAAGATAATGATACGTTCATTCCATTGTCTAACTCACCACTTCCTGAGAAAGTAAGTTGGTTACCCATTGACCATGATTTACCAGCAGAAGCAGCACCACCATTGATGTGTTCTAAGGCAATTTTAGCAGTTCCTGCTACAGACATTTCGCCTGCATTTGCAGTAACAGCCATAAGTGAACCAGCTAATGCTGTTACACCTACTTTTTTAAAATTGTTCATATTAATTACTCCTTTTATTAAATGTTAATTATTAATAATAAACATTGCTTATTTATCATTTACAGGCTTAAAAATTTTGATTTATTAATATTTTGTATATAAAATTAATAAGTGTGTCATTTTTGCAACATTAAAAATACCCTTAATTCTCTATATTTTTGTTAATTTTTGACTATATTTTGCAAAATTACTTAAAGTACATCTTTTATGTGTAATCAAGCATTTAGATCATGAATATAAAAAACGTAAAATTGAAAAAACCAGAATTTTTTAAAAATTATTTTTTTATTCTTGTACTTTCACTTTTTATTTTATCATGCAAGGGCCCAGATGGTAACTTCAAAATACCAGGGGGTGATGCCAGAAAATTCCCAGCCGATCCCAAGTTAAGAGTTAAAAAAAATCTCGAAGAAGGAAGGGGATTTAAATTAAACAACGTTTTTGATGGACCTAAAGGTGGAGTTTTTGATTTTGCCAGTTCTAACGAATTGTGGAGAGCCTCTCTTGATACAATTGATTTTATGCCACTATTATCTGTTAATTATAGTGGTGGTATCATAGTTACTGATTGGTATTCCTCTGAGGAAAGTTTAAGTGGGGAAAGTGTAAAAATTTCTATTCGATTTTTAACCAATGAAGTTAGGGCAGACGCTCTCGATATAAAAGTCTTTAACAGAAAATGTAACAATGTTTCCAATTGTATTATAAGTGAAGTTAATGACGAGCTTGCACCTGAATTAAAAAAACAAATTTTAAAAAAGGCTACACTTTATAAAGAAGAAGCTAAAGAAAAAGATAAAAAATAAAAAAACTAATCTTAAAAAGTGCAAAGATATAATTTTAAAGATGTAGAAAGTAAGTGGCAAAATTTTTGGAAGAAAGAAAAAACATTCACTACTACTTTAGATAGGAATAAGAAAAAATTTTATTGCCTAGAAATGTTTCCATACCCATCTGGAAAAATCCATATGGGTCATGTGAGGAATTATACAATTGGAGATGTATTAGCTAGATATAAAGCTCTTCAAGGTTACAACGTTTTGCATCCAATGGGATGGGATTCATTTGGAATGCCAGCAGAAAATGCTGCAAGACAGAATAATCTGGATCCAAAAACCTGGACTGAAAGCAACATCGCGAATATGAAATCTCAGTTAAAAAAGCTTGGTTTATCAATAGATTGGGACAGAGAAATTACTACCTCTTCTGAAGAATATTACAAACATCAGCAACTTTTTTTCTTGGAATTGCTCGAAAAAAAATTGGTTTATAGAAAAGAGAATTATGTCAATTGGGATCCAGTTGATGAAACGGTGCTTGCAAACGAACAAGTCATAGATGGAAAAGGTTGGAGATCTGGGGCGACAGTAGAAAGAAAAAAACTAAGTCAATGGTTTTTTAATATTTCTAAATTTTCACAAGATTTATTAGACGGATTAGACACACTAGACCAATGGCCAAATAAAGTTAAAACAATGCAGAAAAACTGGATTGGAAAATCATTTGGTTGTGAAATTGACTTTAAAACTGAAGGGAATTTACCAGTTAAAAATATAAAATGTTTTACCACAAGACCCGACACTCTTTTTGGTTTTTCCTTTTTAGCTTTATCTATAGATCATGAAATTTCTAATTTTTATAAGGATGATAAGAATTTTTTAAAATTCAAAGAAGAGTGCTCAAAAACTGGAACTACAGAAGAAGCTATTGCTGTTGGAGAAAAAATTGGATTTAAAACCGACCTTGTAGCGCTTAACCCTTTGAACCCGGAACAAAAAGTTCCTGTATACTTTGCTAATTTTGTTCTTATGGATTATGGTTTTGGAGCTGTTTTTGGATGTCCAGCACATGACCAAAGAGATTTTGATTTTGCAAAAAAATATAATCTTGAAATCAAAACTGTAGTTAGACCACATGATCAAGAAGATACTTACCAAGTTAATAAAGAAGCCTACCCAGGTCCAGGTGTAATTATAAACTCAGAATTTTTGAATGGACTAAGCGCCCCAGACAATTCAGTAATGGAGACAATTACTATTTTAGAAAAAAAAGATATAGGCAAAAAGAAAATAAATTTTAGAATAAAAGACTGGGGTGTATCTAGACAAAGATACTGGGGTTGTCCAATTCCAGTAATGTATGATGAAGAGGGTAAAGCACATCCTGTACCTAAGGAAACTCTTCCTGTAAAACTTCCAGAAAAAATTGATTTAAATGTAAAAGGCAATCCTCTAGATCATCAAAATAGTTGGAGAGAGGTTAAAATAGATGGCAAAAAATTTATAAGAGAAACTGATACACTGGACACATTTGTTTGCTCTTCTTGGTATTACTTAAGGTTTTGTTCACCAAATAATAAGGATTATGGATTTAATAAAGAGGAAATTGATTACTGGATGCCAGTTGATCAATATATCGGAGGTGTTGAACATGCAATTTTGCACCTACTTTATTCAAGATTTTTTATGCAAGCTTTATCTTATCAAAATCCTAGTTTTAACATCGTTGAACCATTTGAGGGACTGTTCACACAAGGAATGGTTTGTCATGAAACTTACAAGGATAAAAATAATAATTGGATAAGCCCAGATGAGATTGAAGTTAGAAATGGAAAAAAAGTTCTAAAAAAAAATCAAACTGAAGAAATTAAAATAGGTCCATCAGAGTCAATGTCAAAATCTAAAAAGAATACAATTGATCCAGAGAAAATAATTGAAATGTACGGAGCAGACTCAGCAAGATTATTTATTTTATCAGATAGTCCCCCAGAAAAAGATGTTCAATGGTCAGATGAAGGAATTGCCTCTTCCTACAAATTTATTCAAAAACTATGGTCTTTGAACGAAAAAGTTATTCACGAGATAGAGCAAAATCATGAAGAAGATGAAGGAAAGGACTTGATCAAATTTACAAATAAATATTTAAAAAAGATGACTGATGCTTTAAATGCATTTAGTTATAATATTTTAATAGCCAACTTGCACGAAATGCAAAATTTTTTCAATAAAGAATTAATTAAAAAATACACAAAAAAAACATTAACTGAAAATTTTAGTAAAATATTAGTAACAATGATTCCAATAATTCCACATCTTGCAAATGAGTGCTTAAAAAGAATAAATTACAATGTTATTGAGTGGCCAGAATATGATGAAACATTATTAGTTGAAGATATTATTCCTTATGTAATTCAAGTTAATGGAAAAAAAAGAGCAATTATTGAAGCAAAACGTGATATTTTGGATGAAGAATTATTTGAAATTGTGCAACAAAATAAAAATTTAAAAAAATATTTTTCTGAAAAAGAAATTAAAAAAAAAATATTTGTACCAAACAGATTAATTAACATTATCGCATAAAATGTATAAAAGAAATATTCACACTTTTTTAATTATTTTAAGTTTTTTTATTTATAGTTGTGGTTTTACTCCTCAATATGCTGGATTTAAAAATTTAGAATATGATTTAGTTATTGATAAAGTTAGTGGCGATAGAGATTTTAATAATGTCATTAAATCACAGATAAAAAGATATGATCGAGGAAGAGATGATGTTGAAAAAATAAAAATAAGTTATAACAGCGATTATGAAAAAATCATTTTAACTAAAGATACAAAAGGTGAAGCAACAAAATATAATCTAAAAGTGAAAGTTATTTTTGATGTAAGCTCTGAAAATTATTCTGCAAAAATTTTATTCAATGATGAATTTAGTATTGATAAAATTGAAGATACAGTTGAAGAGAATAATTATATTAAAATTGTTAAGAGCAATTTTGCAGAAAGAGCTATTGAAAAAGTTATTTTAAGTATCCGCCAGAAAAAATGATTATAAAATTTTTTGAAATCAAGAAAATAAATTTAAATAATACTAAATTAATTTTACTTTATGGAAAAAATGAAGGTCTTAAAAATCATGAAATAAACAAATTAACTAAGGATAATGACAAAGTTTTCAATTATGAAGAGAAAGAAGTCCTAAGTAATCATAGTGAATTTTTAGAAAAAATAATGAATAAATCACTCTTTGAGACAAAAAAAGCAATAGTGATCAAGCGAGTGTCGGATAAGATTTTAAATTTTATTAAAGAAATTAATGAAAAAAATTTAGAGGACACCACAATTATACTAAATGCTGATAACTTAGACAAAAAATCAAAGTTAAGAGCACTTTTTGAGAAAGATAAACAGCTCGTTTGTGTTGCCTTTTATCCAGATAATGAGCAAACACTTTTAAAATTAACCTATGAATTTTTAAAAGAAAGAAACATATCAATATCTCCCTCTAACACTAATAGTGTCATAAAAAAATGTAATGGTGATAGAGAGAATTTATTTAACGACCTTAGAAAAATTGAAAATTATTGTAAAGATGGAAAAAAAATTAATTCTGAAATAATTTCAAAATTATTAAGTTTACATGAAGATTATAGTATTTCAGAACTTGTTGATAATTGTTTAGCAAAAAATAAAAACAAAACACTTTATATTTTGAACGAAAACAATTTTTCCTCTGAAGACTGCATCCTTATAACGAGAACTTTTTTAAATAAATCAAAAAGAATTATGTTTCTGTCAAATAGTTACAATGAGAACAAGAGTATGGATTTAACTATATCATCAGCAAAACCACCCATTTTTTGGAAAGATAAAGAAATTATTAAGCAGCAAGTCTATAAATGGTCACCAGATAACATTAAATCTCTAATCTACAAGATAGGCGAGCTTGAATTATTAGTTAAAAAAAATGCTACTAATCCAATAAATTTAATTACCAACTTTATTTTAGAGCAGTCTTCAGCAACCACTAATAATTAAGTTTAATTATATCTACAATTTTGTTTAATTGATCTAAGTCTTTATATTCAAAAGAAATTTTACCTTTATTATTTTTTTTATTTTTAATTTCAACATTTAAACCAACTTTATTAACTATTGACATTTCTAGATGCATTATATTTGTATCCTTTGAATTGGTTGGTTTTTGTCTTTTATTTTTAAATAATTTAACAAAATTTTCAGCTTGTCTAACTGAAAGTTTGTTTTCAATTATTTTACCAGCTACAAAACTAGCATTTTCTAAACCAACTAAAATTTTTGCATGACCAGCTGACAATTTTTGGTTTTCTATTAGTTTTACTACCTCATCTGGAAGAGACAAGAGTCTAAGAGCGTTAGCAATATAACTGCGACTTTTTCCTATAAATTTTGAAACTTTTTCTTGATCATATGAGAATTCATCTATTAATTTTTTATATCCCTGTGCTTCCTCTAGAGGATTTAGATCATGTCGTTGAACATTTTCTACTATTGCAAATTCGAGGGATTTTAAATCATCTGCTTCAGTTATAACCACCGGCACATCATGAAGACCCACCTTTTGAGCTGCCAGCCACCTTCTCTCTCCTGCTATTATTTCGTACTTAGATCGGTCATCATTTGATTTTCTAACAATAATTGGTTGCAAGATTCCTCTCTCTCTAATTGAACTTGAGAGTTCGTTTAAACTTTCCTTATCGAATATTTTTCTAGGCTGGTATTTGTTTGGTATAAGATCACTGACTGATAGTCTGTTTTTTTGATTTTCAATTTTAGTATCTCCTATTAAAGAAGAAAGACCTCTTCCTAGTCCTCTTTTTATTTTATAAGAATCCATTAAGCAGCACTCCCCATTGTTGTCTCTTGATTTAAAAATTCATCTGTAAAACTAAAATATGCTTTGCTACCTGGGCAGGTCTTGTCATATATCAGAACTGGCATACCGTGTGAGGGTGCCTCTGACAATCTAACGTTCCTAGGAATTACTGTAGAATAAACTTTTTCATTAAAATAATCTCTGGCCTCCTTCTCAACTTGAGAAGAGAGTTTATTTCTTTTATCATACATCGTTAATAATATTCCTCTAATGCTCAAGTCAGGGTTAAGACTAACTTTTATTCTCTCAATTGTTTTCATTAACTGAGTTAAGCCCTCTAAAGCAAAAAATTCTGTTTGAAGTGGGACTAGAAGTGACTTTGAACTTACTAGTGCCATTACGGTGAGTAAGCTTAGAGATGGTGGACAATCTATCAAAATATAGTCATATGTGCCTCTAGAATTATTTAAATATGCGGTCAATTTGAGTTGTAATAAGAATGCTCTATTACTGTTGTCCGCAGTCTCAACCTCAAGACCTGATAGATCTACATTAGAGGTTATTATGTCAAGATTTTCAAACTGAGTTTTTTTAATCACATCAATTATTTCTTTAGTACCATTAAGAACTCCGTAAATTGTCTCTGAAGAATTTTCCATGTTGGATAATCCAAGGCCAGTAGTTGCATTTCCCTGAGGGTCTAAGTCTAAAACTAGAATTTTCTTGTTCTGTTGAGATAAACCAGCTGCTAAGTTAATTGCTGAAGTTGTTTTACCGACCCCACCCTTTTGATTTATGACTGAAATAATTTGCATTTAGTTTTTTTTAATTTTTTTTTTAATTTTTTTCACATTAATTAAAAATGACTCTTCATTAGTTAGACTTTTTTTTTCAGAATAATCTAAATCCCAATCCTTTAAAGTATTTTGAAAAATTTTTCTTCCACTCTTGCCCATAAAAAAAATTATATTTGAAAAATTAGAAAAATTTTCATTCACTAAATCTAAAACTACTGGCATTGGTTTAAATGCTCTAGACATTATTGTTCCTGTTTCTATTTTTTTTTCCTCAAAAATATTTTTTTGTATTATTTCTGTTTTTAAATTCAATTTTGCAGATACATTCTTAAGAAAATTGCTTTTATGATAGCTTTTTTCATAAAGCTTGACCTTGATATCCTTTTTTAGGTTTTTAAGTAAGATTGCTATGATTATGCCTGGCATTCCGCTACCTGAGCCTATATCTGTAGCTGAATTGTTATTAAAATTAACAATATCAATGATTTGCGCAGAATCAATTATATGTCGCTGAATTATATCATTTTTTTCTTTAAATTTATTGCTAATTAAGTTGATTTTTTCATTTTTTTCTAGGATCATTGATATATAGCTTTCGAAGTCTGAAAATGTTTCACGTGAAACATTTATACCTAAGAGTTTTGAGTAAGAATTTATAATTTCTTGTTCCATTAAGCTATATGCTTAATAGACTTTCTTTTTACATGTGACAACAAAATATATACAGCTGCAGGAGTAATTCCGTCAATTCTTAAGGCTTGCCCCAAAGTTTTGGGTTTAACTTCTTTAAACTTTGACTTTACCTCGTTTGACAGACCTGAGAGCTTATCATAATTAGTTTTTTCTGGTATTATAAGGTTTTCATCTCTTTTAAAAGCCAAAATATCAGCTTTTTGCTTTTTCAAATAACCTCTGTAATGAGCATTTATTTCGACCTGCTCGTCTATTTCATTGCTAAAAAAAGGTATATCAGGCCATATTTCTCTAATTTTATTCATATCAACTCCTTTTTGAGTTAATATTTCACTTGAAGATCTTAAAACACCGTCTTTTGCTATTTTTACACCAAATTCTCCAGCTTTATTTGGCGATATGGTTGATTGACCCATTCTTACATTAATTTGTTTAATTTTGTTGAATTTATCTAAATAAAGAACTTTTCTCACATCACCGATTAATCCAATTTCTATTCCTTTTGCAGTTAATCTTTGATCTGCATTATCGGATCTCAGGCTTAATCTATATTCAGCTCTTGATGTAAACATTCTATATGGTTCAGCCACACCTTTGGTCACTAAATCATCGATCATTACTCCTATATAAGCATCAGATCTATCGAGAATAAAAGGTTCAGATTTTTTAAAAGATAGAGCAGCATTTATCCCAGCTATAAGACCCTGAGCTGCCGCTTCTTCGTAACCTGTTGTTCCATTAATCTGACCTGCAAGGTAAAGATTGCTAATCTTCTTGGTCTCAAGTGTTAAAAAAAGCTCTCTTGGATCTATGTAGTCATATTCTATAGCATATCCTGGTCTTATGATAATTACATTCTCTAAACCTTTGATATTATTACATATTTCTTGCTGCACAACTGCTGGAAGTGATGTTGAGATACCATTTGGGTAAATTGTGTGGTCATTTAGCCCTTCAGGCTCTAAAAATATCTGGTGCCGGCCCTTATCAGCAAATTTTACTATCTTGTCCTCAATAGATGGGCAATATCTAGGTCCAACACCTTTTATACTACCAGAGTACATAGCACTCTTAGATAAATTTTTTTCAATAATTTTATGTACCTTATCGTTAGTGTAAGTCATACGACATGAAACTTGTTTGTTAATATTTTTTTTAGTTAAGAAAGAAAAAAAATAAGGATCATCATCTGCAAACTGTTCTTCTAAATTTTCATAATTAATTGTTCTTGAATCAAGTCGGGGAGGAGTTCCTGTTTTTAATCTTCCAATCTTAAAATTATATTTTTCTAATTGTTCACTTAATCCTGTTGAAGGTTTCTCATCATACCTTCCAGCCGGTGTTCTTTCATCGCCTATATGTATCAAACCATTTAAAAAAGTGCCCGTTGTGAGTATTAGCTTAGAACATAAAACCTTTTTGCCTTCTTTAGTTATAAAACCATTTATTGTATTTTTTTCAAAAATAAACTTTATTACAGGATCAGAAAAAATTGTTAAATTACAATAGTTTGCAAGTTTTTCTTGCATATATTTACGATATAAAGATCTGTCGGATTGAGTTCTTGGTCCTCTTACTGCTGGACCTCTACTTCTATTTAATAATCTAAATTGAATACCCGATTTATCCGCAACCTCACCCATAACACCATCAAGAGCATCTATTTCTCTTACCAAATGACCTTTGCCCAAACCCCCTATTGCTGGGTTACATGACATCTCTCCAATAGTTTCTATCTTGTGAGTAAACAAAGCAGTATTAACACCTAGTCTTGCAGAAGCTGCAGCTGCTTCACAGCCTGCATGACCACCACCTATTACTACGACATCGAATGATAAATCATTTTTCATAAGCTAAACTTATAACTGATTATTATATTTACAAGGCACGTATAGTTTTGCTTAAATAAGCTTTAATTATCAACGTTTTTTAGTAAATAGGGCCTTAAAAACGAGGAAAACAGGGTATTATTTACCTATACAAAAATCATTGAAAATACTACCTAATATCTCCTCAACGTCGACTTTTCCAACAATCATGCCAAGGTGTCTAGTGGCTAATCTTAAGTCTTCTGCAGCTTTATCAAAGTCCTCAACTTCATTTTTTTTATTAAAACTTTTTAGATATTCTAAACATTGTTCAAGATGCTGTCTATGTCGTTCTCTGGTAATTAAAATATCATCACTTGTTATAAATTTATTTTTTAAATTATTTTTTATTTTTAAAATTAATTCATCAATGTTTAAATTCTCTTTAATTGAAATTAATACATGATTTAATTTTTTAATCTCAGGATTAATATCTCCCTTTAAAAG
>ERZ802830.2740-NODE-2740-length-15609-cov-12.2894_pt1 | contig 15609 bp, 15 predicted proteins | sample MGYA00345654_ERZ802830 | MGnify/ENA primary metagenome ERZ802830 (study PRJEB30503, sample SAMEA104212375) | marine metagenome | biome: Westerlies Biome; feature: [SRF] surface water layer (ENVO:00010504) within the epipelagic zone...; material: water... | reverse complement strand
GCGAGATAACAGAAAATGGGCTGAAAAAGCGGCTTGACCAAGACGGATACTCCTCGTGCAGAGGTCGAATTCCTTTGCGAAGGCGGATGGAACCTTTTCAACGCAGTGGTTGACATAAATTCACGCCCGCACTTACATTGTGCCATGACAGTTGGTGCCGAGCATGACATAACCGATGCGAACCGTCGTGCTTGGAACGCGCAGAGATATGAAGCGTGGCTATCTGCCTTTGAGAGTCCAAAAGCTGAGGCGGCGAAGATTATCGCCGATCCAGAACGCATTCTGCGTCGTCTTTTGCCTTATCTTGGACAGGTCGCAGACAAACGGATTTGCAATGTGCAAGGCTCTCATGGGCGCGTTGCAGTTGCCCTCGCACGTCTTCGAGCCGAGGTGATGGTGATCGATTTTTCGGCTGAAAACCGGCGCTTTGCGCTGGAGCTTGCAGCCGCCGCTGAGGTTACGATTGACTATGCTGTTTGTGATGTCCTGAAAGCTGCCGACCTGAGCGGGGCTTGCGACTTTGATGTGCTCGTGCTTGAGCTCGGAATTCTCCATTATCATCAAGATCTTGATCTGTTTTTTGCGGTTATGCGCAAGCTTGCAGTACGCGGCGGCGTACTTGTTTTAAACGAATTTCATCCACTTCAAAGAAAGTTATTCTGGAGCGAAGGGCCGAAGGATTATTTCCAGACTAAATTGACAGAGGCCGAAGTGCCAAATCCTGACGCGGCCGGCGCGGCCTTGGGGAAATGTTTATATCGCTTCTGGACGATGGGCGAGATCGTTACGGCTGTGATCAAGGCCGGATTTACGATTGACAGGCTTGACGAGCATCCGGACTGGATAGACCCAGCTATTCCGGGGTCTTTTACGTTACTTGCTCATGCGTGATGCGGGGCTGTTTTGCGCTGAATACATCGTATTTTTTGATAGGTATGGCACGGAAACCCTTGAGATTTTTGGCCGGTTTTGCAACGAAAACGAAGGATAAATATTGAGCAGTCCATGCGCCAGTCTGACTTTGCCTTTGGTCTGTCGGCCTTTTGGGAGCGTGGCGTCTGTAGGCTGAGTTGGCTCTATGCACGGCGCCTGTGACCGCAGTACGCCCATCGCGCGCAGATCCAGAGATTGAGGATTGGGTTTGATCAGCCCATGCGTTCCGATTTATTCCCCAGATTTACGCAGACGGAAGAGCTTACATCTACCACAAGCTCAAAAGGTCCGGCCGCCGCGTACCCCTTATTGGCCTTATTTTAACAAAAGTTGGACGTATATTTTATAAGCCTTAGGGGTGGGTTTGTCTCTGAATTATACTTTAAGCCTTTTCTCTGTGTCTACATATTGACGGTGTGATTGGCTTTTTTATTTGGAGTTTTATCGTTTGGTCTAGCCTCTCGGTTTCCGCGATTAAAAAAGCAAATAAGCTGGATTGGCTTCTCAAAAATTAATATTCCTATCAGCCTATTCTGGCTTCCATCAATTTAAGGTGGTGGCTTAGTTGATTACGCAACGTAAAAACATTTTCGAGCGGATAGAATTTTACGCCAGACAGCTTCAGCAAAATTCTAGCGGCATTTTTTAATTGTTTTAAACAGAGACTTACTCTAATTCAGGTTTCATTTAACAATGTTGTTGGTCATAGACTGCTTGAAATAGTTTTAGATTGATGAAATTGGATGGCTCTGCGTTGCCGGCCCAGAGATTGACTCCATCTAAATTATTGAAAATAGTAACTCTATTCCAGCTTATGATGCCTGCTAGGAATATGGGAGAAAAGTATCATGATGAAGTTTGTGTCTGCAGGTGCTGCAGCATTACTAGCGTTGAGCAACGTTGCCGGTGCGACAGAGCTGCGCCTGTCACACCAATGGTCGAACAAGGACGTTCGCCACAAGGTCGCCGAAATTGTTGCCAACGAAGTGGCCGCCGCCAATGTTGATCTGGAAATTAAAATATTCGGCTCGAAATCGTTGTTTAAGCCACGCGAGCAATACAAGCCGCTCAGCCGCGGTCAGCTTGATATGACGGTACTGCCGCTGAGCTATGCTGGAGGTCAGCAGCCAGCCTACAACCTGACATTAATGCCGGGCTTGGTCAAAAACCACGATCATGCAGCGCGTTTGAGTGCGTCGCCATTTATGAAAGAGCTTGAGGCCAAAATGGCCACAGACGATGTGATGGTCCTGGTACATGGATATCTGGCGGGCGGTTTTGTTGGCAAAGACAAATGTATCACCAAACCCTCAGATGTGGCCGGCCTTCAGACCCGCGCGGCGGGTAAGGCATTTGAACAGATGCTGGCCGGTGCAGGTGCCTCAATCGCTTCAATGGCATCATCCGAGATTTACAACGCGATGCAGACCGGTGTGCTGAATGCGGCGAACACGTCGTCGTCGTCGTTTGTGTCCTACCGGATTTATGAGCAGGTCAAATGCTATACGCCAGCCGGTGATGTCGCTCTTTGGTTCATGTATCAGCCGCTATTGATGAACAAATCCGCCTTTGAGGGGCTGAATGCTGCTCAACAAGCGGCTCTCTTGGCAGCTTCTGCAAATGCCGAGACCTATTATCTGGCCGAAGCCAAAAAACAGGATGCCGCATCGGTGGAGGTGTTCCGTAAGGCGGGCGTTGAGATTGCCAATATGTCGCCGGAAGATTTCGCAGCTTGGCGCGCAATTGCGCAAGAAACGTCTTACAAAAAGTTCGTCTCTGATGTTCCGGACGGGCAAGCGCTTTTGGATATGGCGTTGGCAGTCGACTAATCATCAGAAAAAACATATCTGGCAGGCGGCGCCTTCGGGCGCCGTCTGCTCTTTTAATTGCTCGGTAAGGAAAACAGCATGTCTGGTCAAAGCTCAGCGGTCACAGCGCGGGTCGGGGACAATCGGTTTCTGCGCACAGTGGCGGCAATTTCAACACTTGCGGGGTGGTGTTCGGCGGCGATGATTGTCTCAGCGGTGGCCATAACTTGTCAAATGATTTTTATCCGGTTTGTGTTGAATGGCTCAACCATTTGGCAAACCGAGGCTGTGATCTATCTGGTCGTGGCGGCGACTTTGATCGGTCTGCCTTATGTGCAACGGTTGCGCGGGCATGTGAATGTTGATTTGATTCCTCTGTCTCTGCCGCCGCGCGCCCGTATGACGCTGGCGTTGTTTACTCTTTCGATGTCATGTTTAATCGTCGCAATCATGCTGTGGTACGGCTATGAATACTGGCATTTCGCCTGGTCGAGAGGCTGGCGTTCGGATACAGTTTGGGGGGTGCGCCTGTGGATCCCTTATGCCGCCCTACCGATTGGATTTGCGTTGTTTTTGCTGCAACTTGTCGCGGATCTCGTGGCGGTTGTGCTGAAAATTGATCCCCCCTTTGGTCTGGAGGATAACTGATGGATCCGCTGTTTCTTGGCGCGTTCGTGGCGATGGCCACGATTTTAGTGCTGTTCTCCGGCGTGTCGGTTGCTCTTGGGCTACTGATCGTTTCAGCCGGTTTTTTGATTGTTTTTGACGGTATGCGCTCGCTTGAACTGATGCCGGAAATTCTGTTTGGCAAGTTGGATAACTTTGCGCTCTTATCGATCCCGATGTTTATCATCATGGGGTCCTCAATTGCCTCGACCCGGGCTGGCGCTGACTTGTATGAGGCGCTAGAGCGGTGGCTGACGCGTGTGCCGGGGGGGCTTGTTATTTCTAACCTGGGGGCCTGCGCGCTGTTTGCGGCGATGTCTGGATCCAGCCCTGCAACCTGTGCTGCGATTGGCAAAATGGGCATCCCCGAGATGCGCAAGCGTGGTTATCCCGACGGGGTTGCGGCGGGTTCGATTGCGGCGGGCGGCACGCTGGGCATTCTGATCCCACCATCGGTGACCATGATCGTCTACGGTATTGCGACCGAGACCTCGATCGGCCGCCTGTTCTTGGCCGGGGTGATCCCTGGCTTGCTCTTGGTGGGTTTATTTATGGCATGGTCGCTTTATTCGACTTGGAAGTCCGGCAACGTCGCGCTGTTGAGCGCCCGCGATTACTCTTGGAAAGAGCGGTTTGAGATCCTGCCGCGCGTATTGCCGTTTCTGGCAATTATTCTCGGCGTGCTCTATGCGATGTATGGCGGTATTGCGACCCCTTCTGAAACTGCGGCCGTCGGTGCTTTGATGTGTCTGATCATCGCAATGGTGATTTATAAGCTTTGGAATCCGAAAGATCTGTGGATTGTGCTGCGCGACAGCACCAAAGAAAGCGTGATGATTTTGTTTATCATCGCCGCGGCAGGCGTATTTTCTTATATGCTGTCGAGCCTTTATATCACCCAATCGATTGCTGAATGGATCGGGACGCTGAATGTAAACCGCTGGGTTTTGATGGGTGCAGTGAATGTATTTTTGCTGATCGCGGGGTTCTTTTTGCCGCCGGTTGCCGTGATTTTGATGGCGGCACCGATCTTGCTGCCGATCATCATAACAGCTGGGTTTGATCCGATTTGGTTTGCCGTGGTTTTGACCATCAATATGGAAATTGGTTTGATTTCCCCACCTGTGGGGCTGAACCTGTATGTGATCAACGGCATCGCACCTGAGATTTCCCTGCGCACGATCCTGACAGGATCATTACCATTCGTGGCTTGCATGGTTTTAGCAATTGTTTTGCTTTGTATTTTTCCGGGGTTAGCGACTTGGTTGCCCGACGCGGTCATGGGGGCCAGTTTTTGAATTTTCTGGCCTATCTTCTGTCTAAGGTGTTCGAGCGGCGCTACAGGAAACCCTCCAGCCGTGGGTCGGTCACGCGTCCGCTTGAAGAGTTGGCAATCGAATTAATTGGCTCGACGGACGAAACCTCGGGACCGGTTTTGGCACAGGACATCCTATCGGGTTTCGAGGAAATCGAAGATGCTGGTAAACTGGCATTTTTCAGACATATTGCGACAGAGATGCACATTGATCCAGTGGCGGGCATTCACCGTGGAAATGGCGCTATTGAGTATGCGGTGCGTGCAGCGGCTGATATTTCGGATATCGGTATAGCCCGGGCGGATGGCACGATGGTGAATTGCCGTTATGATCTCAATAAAGTAGAGCAGAACCGCAAGGATTTTGCCTCAACTCAAAAAATAACAGCCACGGCAACTATGGTGTCATTGGCCAATGCAAGCTCGGCGTTGCGTGTCGGCGAAAGGTAAAACGAATGGCAAACCCGCTCTATGATAAATTGTTTGGCAGGCATGCTGGCAAGACAACGCCATTTCTTGGTTTGCCTGACGGGCAGGTTCGCTGTCACGATGCTTTTTTGCGCTTGGTGGCGCGTTTATCTCATGCGCTGGTAAAGGCGGGCCTGACCCCCGGCGACCGCTTGGCGGCTCAGATTGAGAAATCCGAGCATGCGCTGGCCGTCTATGCTGCCTGCGTCCAAAGCGGTATTGTATTTTTGCCTCTCAATACCGCTTATACCGCTGCCGAGGTTGCCTATTTCGTCGAAAACAGTGGGGCGAAAATTCTGCTGTGTGACAGTAGCAATGAGCCGTCATTAACGCCAGTGGCCAATGCGGCTGGGGCGCTGCTGAAAACTCTGAATGCCAATGGTGGCGGGACCCTCGCTATAGAGGCGGCGCAACAGCCGGAAATATTTGAAACCGTCGACCGGGATATCGACGATCTTGCGGCCTTTTTATATACTTCGGGCACGACGGGCCGTTCTAAGGGGGCGATGCTGACCCAAGGCAACTTGCTGTCCAACGCCGAGACCCTGACAGATTACTGGCGGTTTACCGATCGTGACGTCCTATTGAATGCGTTGCCAATTTTTCACACTCACGGGCTTTTTGTGGCCACCAATATCACGTTGATTGCAGGTGGCTCGATGATTTTTTTGCCCAAGTTTGATCTTGATCAAGTTCTGCAGCATTTGCCGCGCGCCTCCACGATGATGGGGGTGCCGACCTTCTACACGCGCTTGCTGAGTGACGGGCGCCTTGATCGACAGTTGGTCAAGCATATGCGTTTGTTTGTCTCGGGCAGCGCGCCACTTTTGTCAGAGACCCATACACAGTTCGAGGCCTGCACAGGTCACCGCATTCTGGAGCGCTATGGGATGACGGAAACCAATATGAACACCTCTAACCCTTATGAAGGTACGCGCCGCGCCGGCACTGTCGGCATGCCTTTACCGGGTATTGAGTTGAAAATTACCGACGCTGCAAGTGGCGAGACGCTGCCTGCCGGTGAGATTGGCCAGATCGAAGTGCGGGGCCCCAATGTATTTAAAGGCTATTGGCAAATGCCTGAAAAAACCCGAGAAGAGCTTCGCGAAAACGGGTTTTTCATCACTGGAGATCTTGGCCTGATCGACACGGAGGGCTACGTTCAAATCGTTGGTCGCAGCAAGGATTTGATCATTTCGGGGGGCTATAATATTTATCCCAAGGAAATCGAGATCTTGTTGGATGACCAACCTGCTGTTTTGGAAAGCGCGGTGATTGGTGTGCCGCACCCAGATTTTGGTGAAACTGTGGTCGGTTTTTTAGTCGCTGAAAAGGGGTCTCAACCTGACCTGGAGACGATCAGTGCCGCAGTCGGTTTAGAGCTTGCGCGCTTCAAACATCCGCGCAAGCTGATCGTGCTGACGGAACTGCCTCGAAATGCCATGGGTAAAGTACAGAAAAATCGCTTGCGTGAAGAATATAAAGCCTTGTTTTCCTAAAGGCTTGGCAGATAGTCATTTCGTATCTAATTTGGCCATCGCAGCATAAGGTTCTGTGGTCTATTCAGAATACCGGTATCGCAGGCAAATTTTAAAAGAAGCCTTAAGGTCTGTCTGTCCGATCCTTTGCAGAATCCGTTACGCCGAGCTGCTGACATGCGCGGATCAAATTATTTTGCGTTGCCTCGTTTTCTGGCTGATACACCAGTGCCTGCGTATAGCTTTTGACTGCAGCCTGCAGGTTCCCTTGATTTTCAGATGCGTTGCCCAAATTGTTATGAGCTCCAGCGCAGGTTGGAGCGAGCGCAATTGCCTTGCTGTAACTCTCAATAGCAGCGTCATACTCCCCTTTAAACTGCAGGGCGTTTCCCATTGCGATAATAGAGTTTATGTCGTTGGGGTCAATTTTCAGGCAGGCTTGATAATGTGTAATGGCTTTGTTGAAATGCCCCATAAGGGATAATGTAACCCCAGGTTTACAAGTGCCAAAACATAATCTGGATCGAGCGCAATGGCCGTTTCATAGCTTTTGCGGGCAAGGTCGTATCGACGCAGGGCCAAAGAGGCTGTGCCCATCATATTGTGCAACAGCGTCGACTTTGGAAAATTCTCCTAAAGTTGTTGTGCGGCATCAATCATCTTCTGGTGCAAGCCGCTTTCGTACAGTTGGGCAAGATGTTTTATCCGCAGCTCTGGGGGATTATTTCTGGGTTTGGGGGGGTGCATGTCATCGCCGGATTCGGCGAGGGTCAGGACCGTCTCTAAACGTACAATAATCTCAGGCTGCAGGTTGTTCCTTCTACCAGCCTCAAGGATCGCACGCGCGTCACTGAACTTACCAGCTGATGACAAGGCTTCACAGTAGGCTACCCAAAACTGCTCGATCTGAGGATGCCCTTCCAATGCGCGGCGCAATAATGGCAATGCGTCTGCGGGCTGCTCCACAGAGATATACAAGAGGTTAAGATTATGGTTGGCATCGGCGCGTTGAGCGTTGGTTTTTAGGATTGATAGATAGAGGTTTTTGGCCAGGTTCAGATCGCTCAACTGATGCGCCGCAATGGCCTGCTGTAAGATAATATTGGTATCGACTGGCATGTTCTGCTCCTGAGTGCACCGTTTTCACCGTAAAATTGGTGTCAGTTGTGGGGGTGTTAAAGGGATTGACAGGCTGAAAAGGTAAGGGCGCGTTTTGCATCTCTAAATTGGCTTTTAATATTTGGATTTGCAAATTGTAGCGCCACTTAAAGGCGCCAACAGATTTTTTGGCGTGTGTTTTTCTGATCAAAATGCTTAGCTAAGTGTATTATGAATGTGCGTGTGGTCCCAGAAAATATTATCAATTTGCAGATGGGTGAGTGCAATCACCGGTAATGGCAAAGCTCAAGGCCGGAGATTGACCGGCTTTGATTTTGTGAAATTTTTCAGAGAAATTTAATTGACAATGTCCTTACAAGCGACACCTCCCTGCATGTCCTTGTAAAGCTGTGGATTATAGAGAACTCTGGCGTTAGAGTTGACGTCGTAAACACCTGGCAAATCAGATTGTTTTTTTGAAACGTTCGCAGTAAAGACGCCTGCTGCAAGACTTAGCTGCGCCTGAGACCGTCGATTTGCTTTGGTCCCAGCTCCCCAATTTCCCAAATGCGTCTGCGCCTTACCAGATGTGTCTGCAAGGGCTGCTATCGCGCATCCCGTTTGAACATGCGCATGATGATCCCAAAAATGGTCTTTTATCGGGGGCCGGGGGACATGAAAGCGTTCATCTTCACGTAATTTTGATGACTTAGCTCTTGTTTTGCTCTCTGGGCTCCCCAGCTGAAAGTCATATTCAATTTTCTATTTTAAGGAGCTTTCCTATGGATAACGCCATATCATTATCACTGGCGCCTGAGCTACAGATCACTGAGTGGATCAACAACGAGGGTTCGATCACCTTGCAGGGGTTGCGAGGCAAAGTCGTGGTTCTTGAGGCATTTCAAATGTTATGTCCGGGCTGCGTTGCACATGGATTACCGCAGGCTCAACGCATTTACGAAACGTTTTCGTCTGACGATGTCGCCGTCTTAGGGTTGCATACAGTGTTTGAACACCATGCCGCGATGACGCCTGTGTCCCTCAAGGCGTTTGCCTATGAATATAAGATAAGGTTTCCGATTGGTATTGACGAACCCAGTTCTGGGGGCATGCCGAAGACCATGCAGGCCTATGGAATGCGCGGGACACCATCTCTGATTTTGATCGATCCTGAGGGACGTTTGCGAAGCCATTACTTTGGCGCGGTGTCGGATTTACAGATCGGATACCAGATTGCCAATCTTCTAGGTGAACGCGTTGCGTCAGCACCACAAGGTCGAGACCGGCAAGAGGCCGATGGCCAGGTTGGATGCGATCTGGATGGCTGTCCCGTTCCGTGACGTGGGGCCGCCGGTTTATGCGCCGATAGCTTTTGACAGACGCGACAACCCTGCCTTTTTAAGCAGTGTTTGTCGTGTCCAGTCCTTGCCTGAGAGCTGTTGGGCCTCGGTTAAAACCCTGTCGGAAAGCGCGGTCATGATTGCGGGGTGGTTTCGAAAATAACCGCACAGAAAACTGTCTGGGTCTGAGCGTGACAACCCCTCTTCGGCAAGCGTATTACGAGGAAAATCTGCAGCGTTTAGGGTTACGATTACGTCGGCCGAACTGGCAATGGCCGCAGCCAGAACGTGGATGTCGTTTGCATCGGGCAGCCAGAGCCGCGCGGCCAGGGAAGGCGGCCACGTGACGGAATTGGTCGTCCATCTAACTTTTAGAAGGGCAATTTCAGCGCGGGCTTGCGCCTCGCCGGTGGGGCCGAGCTTACGCGCGGCGCGGGCCCATTCCTCAAGGATTTGATCAGACCAGAGCGGGATGAACAACCCATGTTCTGCGGCACCAAGTAGCATCTGACGCATCACTGTGGGGTAAAGAACGCATGTATCAATAAGTACTTTCATCAGATGGTGGTGCCTCTGTCTTGAGTGTGGCAACGGCCTGAATTCGCGAGAAAATTCTGACTTAACACCTGCATATCTTACCGGTTTTTTTAGACTGGTAAAGGGGTCGAATTCTGTGCGGTTTACAAAGCAATGCTGTGGTAAACATGAGCATCGTGATTTACACTGGGCGATATACGACGTGGACATTTGGCCTTAGGTCGAGGCATCTCAAAAGCGGACCATTTTGAGCTAAACAATGCGATGCCGTGGCTTTTCTATCCGATGATCCAGGGATTTTTTGAACCTTTAATCTTGTAAAACACCCTTGCAATTGTAAATTTTGTTATTTATGTTAGCGCTAACATAAATATAGGCCGAAACTGGCTTCACCTTCCAAGCCCTCACGCGAAAAGAGTTTTATGTCTCTCAATACCATCATTTCAGACGTTACCGAACGCATCCAGACCAGATCCGAGCAGACCCGCAAGGCCTATCTTGATACCATGAGGGCTGCGGCCCAAGACGGGCCGAGGCGGGCTCACTTATCTTGTGGAAACCAAGCCCACGCCTACGCCGCGATGGGGGCTGACAAAGAGGCGCTGTTGGCAGCAAGATCTGCCAATATCGGAATTGTGACCGCGTATAATGATATGTTGTCGGCGCATCAACCTTTCGAACAGTTTCCCCAAGTGATCAAAGCAGCCGCGCAGCGCCTTGGCGGCACGGCGCAGGTGGCCGGGGGCGTGCCGGCGATGTGCGACGGGGTCACCCAAGGTCAAACTGGGATGGAACTGTCGCTTTTTTCGCGTGATGTGATTGCTTTGTCTGCGGGGATTGCACTGTCGCACAATACTTTTGATTCAGCCCTTTATCTAGGGGTTTGTGACAAGATCATTCCGGGTTTGGTGATTGCAGCGGCCACATTTGGCTATATTCCGGGCATTTTTCTGCCAGCTGGTCCTATGGTCTCAGGTTTGCCAAATGACGAAAAAGCCAAAGTGCGGCAAAAATTCGCCACGGGCGAGGTGGGGCGCGAGGCTTTGATGAAGGCCGAGATGGCCAGCTATCACGGGCCGGGGACCTGTACGTTTTATGGCACCGCCAATTCCAACCAGATGCTGATGGAATTTATGGGCCTGCATTTGCCGGGCAGCTCTTTTGTGAACCCTAATACTCCGCTGCGGGAAGCTCTAACCGTTGCGGGGACCGAGCGGGCCCTTGAAATCACCGCATTGGGAAATGACTACAGCCCATTGTGTGATGTTTTGGATGCGAAAACATTTGTCAACGGGATTGTCGGGCTGATGGCGACGGGCGGGTCGACAAATTTAGTTTTGCACTTGCCAGCAATGGCCCGCGCGGCGGGAATTCTGCTTGAGTTGCAAGATTTTGATGATCTGTCTCAGGCGACACCACTGATGGCAAAAGTGTATCCTAACGGTCTGGCGGATGTGAACCATTTTCATGCCTCTGGTGGGCTTGGTTACGTGATTGGCGATCTGCTGAACGAAGGGTTGTTGCACCCGGACACGAAAACAGTGGTCGGAACTGGGCTTGCGGATTACACCCAAGAGCCGGTCTTAAATGACGGTTGCGTGACCTATCGGCCCGGTGCTGCGATGAGCGGTAATGACAAGATTCTCCGCTCGGTTAAAACGGCGTTTCAACCCACGGGAGGGCTGCGGCAGCTGGCAGGCAATCTTGGTCAGGCAATGATGAAAATCTCTGCGGTGGCACCTGAGCGACATGTGATCGAAGCCAGAGCTCGGGTGTTTCACACTCAAGAGGCTGTCAAGGCTGCGTTTAAAGCCGGTGAGTTTACTCAAGACACGATTATTGTTGTGCGTTTTCAGGGCCCGATGTCCAACGGCATGCCTGAATTACACGCTTTGACCCCTGTTCTCGCGGTGTTGCAAGACCGCGGATTAAAGGTGGCTTTGGTCACCGACGGTCGCATGTCGGGAGCGTCTGGTAAAGTCCCTTCGGCGATCCACCTCAGTCCAGAGGCCGCAGCGGGTGGTCCGCTGGCGCGGGTCTGTGATGGTGATCTCATCCGTTTGGACGCAACTGAAGGCCGACTTGAGAACCTAGCTACTGATTTTGAGACCCGCCCGCCGGCGACCGCTGACCTTACTGGGAATGGTACCGGCGTCGGTCGCGAATTATTTGACGTCTTCCGCCGCAATGTTGGGCTGGCGTCAACCGGTGCAGCTGTTGTTGTTTGAACCGATTTTGACAAAACACTGTTATGAAAAAACTGTCTTGAAAGAAAGCCTATCTTATGAATTCTGAAGATGCCTGTAAGTTTACCGATCATATTTGCCGCCTAGCACCGGTAATCCCGGTTCTCGTGATCGAAGATGCGACCATCGCAGAACCGCTTGCTGAGGCGCTGATCAGCGGGGGGTTGCCCACGCTCGAGGTGACGCTGCGCAGTGCAGCTGCACTTGATGCGATCAGAGCGATGTCAAAAGTTGTTGGTGCCACGGTGGGGGCAGGGACCCTGCTCAGCGGGCAAGACGTGCGCGCCGCCAAAGAAGCCGGTGCCGTGTTCGGTGTGTCGCCGGGGGCAACTGACAACCTTTTGCAGGCCTGTGAGGACAGTGACATGCCCTTGTTGCCAGGAGCTGCGACAGCCTCCGAGGTTATGCGCCTGATGGAGCGCGGATATTGTATGCAGAAATTTTTTCCGGCAGAAGCTTCGGGCGGGGTGCCGGCGTTACAGTCAATCGGTGGACCTTTGCCACAGGTGACTTTCTGTCCTACGGGCGGGATTGGAGCAGTCAACGCGCCGGCATATCTGGCGCTTTCAAATACTGTTTGTGTCGGTGGCAGTTGGGTTGCGCCTAAGTCTCTGGTTGAGAAACGCGACTGGCAAGCCATCGAAGCGCTTGCTCGGCAGGCGGCGCAATTGCTTGACTAGCGGGCAATGACAATGTCGGCTTTCAAGCCGCCAAACTGCTCACTGCGTCCCAGCCGAAGTACGCCGCCATGCGCCCGTGCGATGTCGGCCGTGATGGCCAGGCCCAAGCCCACACCTGACCCAGTGTCTTGATTGCGGGACGGGTCGAGCCGACTGAAGGCTTTTAACGCCTCTTCGCGCATCTCAGGGGGAATGCCGGGGCCGGCATCCTCGACGCTGATGCAGAGCGATTTTGACGACAGCACATAACTGACAACGGCGTTTTTGCCATAGCGCACCGCGTTTTCTATGAGGTTTTCCACCGCCCGGCGCATTGCAAGATGGCGCAGCATCAAGCGACCGCTGCCTTGGCAGGTGCCAAGCGTGACCGTTTTACCGGCGCGGGTCGCATTAGCGACAATCATTTCTAAAAGCTCATGGGGATCTGTGTCTTCAGAGGCGTCTTCCGCTGCGTCGCGAGCAAAATCTAAAAATCCCTCCAGCATGTGCCGCATATCCTCGACGTCGCGTTCCAGTGGTTTGCGGTCTTTATCATCAAGCAGGGATAGCCCGAGCTTCAGACGCGTCAGAGGAGTTCTTAAATCATGACTGACGCTGGAGAGCATCATTGTGCGCTGCTCAATGTGGCGCTCAATTCGGGATCGCATATCCAAAAATGCATTTCCAGCAGCCCTCACCTCGATCGCGCCCCCGGGGGCATAATCCACGTGGTGACCGCGACCAAAAGCTTCGGCAGCGCGCGCCAATTTGGTTACTGGACGCAGTTGATTGCGCAGATAGATACTGGCAATTACCGTCATGAGTACGCCAAAAAATACCATATTTACCAGTAACTGATGGGCATTTGAGGCGGATAGTCGCTGTCTATTTAAAGTAATCTGCAAGACGCCAAGGTCTGTTTCGGCAAACAGTTCGGCGCGATTGCTATTGGGCAGAGAGATACTGCGCAAATTGGGCATCCGCGCCATCAGTTCTTTAATCACAAACGATCCGGTTAAATCAACCGCTCGCCATTGATTGGTGTATGTCTCGGGTGGTGGATCTGGAAATTTCAACTCTATTTCAAGACCGCGTCTCAAAGTGTCCACTTTTTGCAATGCCTCAAGCCTTGTCTTCGATGCGTTAATGTCGTCGACGATAAGGCGTAATTCTAATGCTGCTACATGGGTCATCTGTTCCGTTACGCCCTCGAAATGGCGCTTGATGAACACAATCGAAACAACCAGTTGCACTGTAACAACTGGTAGAATTAAGATAAGGGCTGCCCGACCATAAAGACTTCTGGGCATATAGCGTTTGAGCCATTGAAACGACATGTAAAAACCCTAACCTGTCGCAACGTAAAGAGGAAGACCTATGCCGCCTGATCTGTCACAGTTTGTCCCTGAAATCGGCGTTGCCGAAGATCTTGGCGCCAATATTCGCCGGATCGTAGCGCCCAACCCCTCGCCGATGACCTATCGGGGCACCAATACCTATCTGTTGGGTAAAGGTGATCTCGCGGTGATTGACCCGGGGCCTGACAATCAAGCACATTTGGCGGCTATTTTGCGTGCGGTTGGTCCCCACCAACGGATCAGCCATATTCTTGTCACACATGCACATGTTGACCATTCGCCGTTGGCGGCAGCCCTGTCGCGGATAACAGCGGCACCGGTTTTTGCTTATGGTGATGCGACCAGCGGGCGCAGCAAGATTATGCAACGCCTGTCCCAGCAAGGATTGGCAGGTGGTGGGGAGGGAATAGATATGTCTTTTTATCCTGATATATTCCTACCTAATGATGCTGAAATCATCGGGGATGGCTGGCAGCTCACCGCATTGCACACGCCTGGCCATATTGGAAACCATCTGTGCTTTAAATACCAAAACAGCCTGTTTACCGGGGATTTGGTGATGGGGTGGGCCAGTTCTTTGGTATCCCCACCGGATGGTGACTTGACCGATTTTATGCGATCCTGTTGCGATCTTCAAAAGACACAATGGCAAGAATTCCATCCCGGTCACGGCGCGCCGGTCACCGCGCCCAATGAGCGGCTGGCGTGGTTAATTGCGCATCGCAAGGGGCGCGAGGCTGAAATAATACAGCACTTGCACAGCGGCCCAACGACGGCCTTTGACCTGGCGTCGCGTATTTATACCAGCACCCCGCCTGAGTTGCTGCCGGCGGCAACGCGCAATGTTCTGGCCCATCTTATTGATCTAACGCAGAGACAACGCGTCCGCCCGTTGGGAGTGTTGTCGCAAGACGTTGCGTTTGAGCTTGTCGCAGGATGAGGCGTTTTTTGCAATCGAGCGGTGAAAAGGTACTGGACGTCTGAAATTTGCATTGATATAGGCAAGCTGTGGTCCGGCGTAGCTCAGCGGTAGAGCAGTTGACTGTTAATCAATTGGTCGTAGGTTCGATCCCTACCGCCGGAGCCATTTTTCAAAATATTAACAGTAAGATGCAGTGCGTTCTTAATGTGCTTTTGCTTTATAACAAAAGTTATAAAGAGTTATAAAGTTTTTCATCTAAGTTTTTGGTGGGTAACTTTTTGCAGAAATCCACTCTGCACCTGCTGTTTTCTCAGCTGGAATTTTAAATAGAGTGGATACAATAACCAAAAAAATTGGCTGAGTTTACAGAAAGTGGGATCTTTGAAAGATCAGCGTAAGCGCAATAGAATGTGCCTTTGGCTGTTTCAATTTTTACATAATTGGGTAAACTAGTTTTATTGAATTCAGCTTTAAGGAAATAAAAATGAGATTTTTGGCAACATTTAAAAAATCATGTAGCTTTGAAAGATGGCTCAAATTAGTTGATGATTTAAAGCCTCACATGGATAAACACGGGCTAAAATTAATCGTAGCGATGCAGAGTGATGATGGCACGAAAATTTACGATCTAGGTGAAGCTGAGACAATGGAAGGCGTTGAAGCATTTGTTTCTGATCCTGACGTTATCCGAATGAGAAAAGAAGCGGGGGTCGATACTGATAGCCAAGAGGTGATTAACTCAATAGGCGATTTTCACATCTTCCCAAGTTAAAACGCTCTG
>ERZ802830.2738-NODE-2738-length-15615-cov-26.4912_pt1 | contig 15615 bp, 15 predicted proteins | sample MGYA00345654_ERZ802830 | MGnify/ENA primary metagenome ERZ802830 (study PRJEB30503, sample SAMEA104212375) | marine metagenome | biome: Westerlies Biome; feature: [SRF] surface water layer (ENVO:00010504) within the epipelagic zone...; material: water... | reverse complement strand
CCTCCCGACAAAACCCCTGTCGAGAAAGTATATGTGAAAGTCCCTGTAGGATCAGCAGGAGCACTTGACGAACTGCTATTCTTTTTGTATAATTGTACGACTGCAGTGTTATATCCATCTACACCGTCGGTACCTGTTCCGGCAAGAACGATCGCACCGCTCGCATTAAATTCAGATGCTGGGATAGTGTCTGTTGTAGAAGTGCTAGATGCAGTTGCTTGCTTTACCCAAACATAATTGCCTGGAGCAACCGTAGGTAAAGTCTGAGACCAACCATTGAGAGTTCCTCCTGAAAGAGCGCCCGACGCAAAAGTATACGTGAAGTTGCCCGAAGGATTTCCGGTTGGTGCAGTAGTACTGCTTGATCCTGCTTTATAAAGAAAGACCGTTGCAACACTAGTTGCTGGGTCTGGTTGTGTTGGTTGAAATCCAACACGAGACAAGACGACAGGACCATTCCAATCGCTTGCCCCAAAGGTTGCTGTATTGAACCCTTCTACTGTTATGGACACCATCCATAATGTTTCTGAAAGAGACAGACTATCAGGGTTGTCTGTCCAGTCACCGAAGGATCCTGTTGTTGTTAATACACCAGTTGAAAAAGTATAAGTGAAGTTCCCAGACGGAGAGGCAGGTGCAGATGCATCATTACCTGTTACATAGAAATACTGTAATGTTACTCTAGACTTACCGTCTTGTAAATCTACAAGATCAATAGAATCAGAAGCATATCTTGTCAATACCGACATAGGAACCTCAATTATTATACTGTTTTAGTTACAGTAACGTCGCAACGAATGCTTAATGGTGATGAAGTGTCTGGCACAACTTCTGGTCCAGCAGTAACTGCGGAAAAGTTGTAGGTGTTTCCATCTGCAGGAACACCACCTGAAGTAACAACTGTTGAGTCGCTTGCAGATGCTACGAATACCTGACTTCCACCAGCATACTCCCAACTGTACTTGATCTCAAATCCACCAACGCCGTCCGCTAATACACTGTCGCCTTCTGATGTTGCATCTGTAACAACCGCAGTTAGAGTTACTGGGGCACCTGTATTGTTTCTGAATACGGTTGGCCCACTTGGAATGATATCCACTTTAACCGCACCACGACCTGCAAGTAGTTTAGCAACACTGACAACGTCTTGACCTTGATCACCAGACACTTTTAGCGTCATAGAGAACGCAGAACTACCTAAGTTAGACGGCTTGATCAATACCTGTGATCCAGTAGTCCAACCCTCTGTAGGTAATGAGTCCGTAGTGTTGAATGTGTCTGTCTGTGATAGTCTCCAACCACTAACCTTACCTACGCCATCACCAACAGTTGCAGGAGCAAAGACTCCACCATTAGTCTTAGACGTAAAGTTAACGTTAGTTGCTGTACCCGATACAACAAACTCGACAACGATGTCATCTTGACTCGACGCCATAATACCGTCGGCATCTGCCAAGAATGTGTGATCTGATTGTATTAGATTGATGACTGTACTATCAGCACCATCTTTTACGATAGTGACACTGAGTTCTAGGTCTATGCTTCCAGTACGACCTCCAGTGTTGTATGCTACTTTAATAATGACTGTACCGCTACGCTTATATTCAGCGGCGTCAGGTGCTACAATAGCATCACAAGTAATTGTACCAGTACTTCCTTCTACGAAAGTAAATCCGGTGGCTTGTTGAATTTCAGTGATAACAAACTCACCATCACCAGCAGATGCGTTCGAAGAATACTGTAACTCTGTTCCTCCGACGTATGCTTGTACAGCAGTTTGAAAATCTGTTCTTGCGGCAGTACCGACTTGACCTGTAGGACTACTAATAAAAGTATGGTTCGCATTGGTCAAGAAGGCAGATACGGCACTTTGTCCGTCAATAACGTCGGTTAACGTAACGGCAGCCGTGGCAGTTCTTATAATTGCCATGATTAATCCTCTTCCTTATCTTTAATAGTTAGTTGAATTGGCAGTGTCCCAGAATTAGGAACTGCTTTTGCTTCTATGAAAATAGACTTTAATTCACCATTACTAAACTCTTGTTCAGTTGATTTGGCAGGTATGCCATAACCAATCGGACAAGTGCCGTCGTCTCCTACAGTAACAATAGTCCCGTCTATATGTGACACATAACGTGTCGTCTTATTAATGCATACCGGTTTCTCGCCTGATACCCATTCATAATCGTAATCTCTGTACTGAACATCTTCGATACCCAATCCGTTGATTGAAATACGTGCTTGCAATTCGGTTTCTCCCGAATCATTTAAAAATACTGTGCCGTTGACTGCCGTGATCGCAACATTTAAATCTTCATACCCACGATCATATACAAGGGTAGGGTCAGTCCACTGTTCTGGTAATATTGTTTTTTGATCATACTCTTGACTAGGACTTACGAGTATCTGTATCATAAAAACATATCTACCATCGAACGGAATATTTAACTGCCATCCCTGTAGAGTAGGATCTTCGGACATAGTCAATTCGTTAGCAGAAAAGTCGTATATTGATGGTAGAGATATGTCTTCCGATTCTGGAAGAACAGATTCATTATAAGACTTATATAACTCTATTCTTAAACCACTAGACGATGAAAGTCTGTACAACTCTTCAAAGTTTTCATTTATCTTTTCACCAGCAACTCGAAGAGTGTCTCCTGTACCATCATTGGATCCCACTCCAAGATTCAGTCTTTGTTTAGCCATTGATCTATATTCTCATCGTTGAATTATAATGGTTATATTTATACTACGCTTGACCATCGGGTATTGGTAGTGGTTGGTATCGATAGTTTTCTCGACTTGTAACAAAACTTACGTCGATAGTCGTTTCTGCAAACTCAGCATCCTTACCATAAAATGAATCTGACAAGTATATGTTATCTTGACTCAGGCGAGGCGATCTTGGTGAATGCCACTCTGATATTGAATCATATACTTCATCTAACCGTGCCAGAGTCATTCCTGAGTAATCGCTCAATGTCTTCTCTGAACTCAGAATGAACGTCTCATCAACAGCATCGGTCTCTCGTAATGTCAATAGAGAATACTTAGGTTCGCACGAAGCGTGTGCGGATGTCTCTATAAAGACATACGGTGTTTCTAGAGGATCTGTACCCTCGCCAGTAATGTCTATACTTGATGAACTTTTAGTCGCAACATCTGCCGCTAAGTAAAATCCTGCAGGGTGTATGAACTTTTTGTATAGATCTTCGTAGTCTGAGAAGGACAGACTTGTTTTCAAAAGAATAGAGAAGATTTGAAATCTTCGATTGTCTGTGATAAACTTGATCGACTCGGGACCAATAAGCGAGTTGCCTGGTTTGTCGTTCAGATAGAATATGTTGTTCTTAGGGTAGGTGACTTCAACTTCTTCGTTGAAGAACATTCTGAAAAACTGCTCTGCAGATACTTCTGTACCCTTAGATCGATATAGATTAGCAAGTAGACGTGAAGCAAGTCTTGCACGTTCTTCTCTGCCCTCTTTTGGAAAGATCGTATGATCGATTCCATTGCCTATCTCTTGTAACAGATAGTCAAGACTTTTTAGATCGGTACTTGTGATGTCACGAATACCAAAGACGTTATTGATCTTGTCGTCAAAGGTTGCGGATTTATCTTCATTTGTATAGTCGTAGTAAGTCTCCAAAAACGATATTAGTTTTGGATACTCTGACTGATAGAACTCTGGCAAGATCTCTTTTACATGAGGTCTCTGGAATCGAGCTTTCTGTCTATACTGACTCTTATGAGAAACTGACATTACAATAGAACCCTAGTACCGTCCGTTTCTAGGTTAACCATTACAGTCGAGTCGTCGTCTAGTTCGAAGAGGTAATTTCTTAGAGGAGTAATAGTGCTTTGGTTCGCAGGAGTTGCAGTTACTTTAATAATGTCTACAGTGTCTCTCTCCATACGCCAAGCCCTAAAGTTGACTTCGCCATTTGCTGGTTGATAGTCACCTACGTTAGACACAAGTACGTTTCCACTCATATCAAAAACTTGGAGTTTATACGAACCCAGTTCGTTTTTAATCACTGCGTTTTGGTTGTAATATCGGAATGGAGATGTTATAATAACATGGTCGTCTTTATCAGGTGTCGCAAGCAAGAATGGAAAGTTGACTGTGATATCTCGCTCAATGAAGTCTGGCGACACTTCGCCTATTTGTTGATTGTACGTATCGATTTCTTCGAAGTATGGTCGTATATCTAATCGTCTCTGTGCGACAACCGACATCTTAGAGTTTAGTATTGCTGGACTGTAGTCGTCAATTCTGGTAAGCAAGTTAGACCTACGGAACACTGATCCAAAAGGATTCATCTCTGTAGAGAAGTACTCCGAAATAAGCGTAGAAATTTCTTGTCTGTATTGCTGTGAGTTCAATGTTGATAGTTTAGGATCTACATTGAACGTAGTAGTCAATCGAAGATAGACGGACTCTGGTTCGACAAACTCTGTATCAATGGACATAATCGATTGATAGTCAGTTAGGTTCTCACGAATCAAGTCTTTGATTTCGTCCTTGGTAGAAGACGATAAACTCTCTCGAAAGTTCAAAGCAACGAATACTGATCCGAACTTAGGCGGTATGTTATCATTACCTCCCCAACAAGCAACGTCATCAAAGTACTGTCCGAACTTAGTCTGAATCAGTCCTTCGTAATCTTGTGCAGTGACCAAACGATTCTGCGCAGAGAAAGCAACAGGAGCATTCATCTTGATAGAGTCGATATTTTCACGAATAGCACCACCCGCTGAAACGGAACTGGTCTCTACTTCAGCAGAGTAACTCTCGTTTAAAAAGAACTTCTTTGCGCCGTTGCCGTCTGGTCCGTCTGTAGAGATGTATTGAACTACAATGATGTTACCTGCTTCAGGTCTCTTACCCAACACCTTACCATCGCCGAATATGATTTCATAGTTACCGTTCATTGATTCACGTACCATGTACACGGTAGAGTTTTCGTCAACGTAAGGTACATTCAGAATATTTTTATATACGTCTGGTATTGCCGTCGTTCCACTCTGATTGACTTCGATCTTTATCGTGCTTGTGTCAATTGTATCATCCGGAATAACGTATGGAACGTCAACACTTCCGTCAGCGATGAACGTCTTTCTCTTGATTTTTCCTTGTACTATTGATATATCATTGAATTCGTAGTAATCGCCCGACCTACTTGCAACGTGTGACTCTGTTGTAAAGAACTCGTAGTTGACTTGATCTATCGATGCAAAGAAACGAGTGCCTTCATCAATCTCCCAATTCTCATCGATTCCATTATATGGCACCTTTACGTTAACAAAGGCACGTGCCCCAGTAGGAGACTTAGGGAAGTACCCAAGACTCTCTGCGTGAGATACAACCGACGAACGTATCTGAGACGTAGATAGAAACGACTCGTTGATTGACATATTCGCAGTCAACCCGTTGATGTGAGTGTTGTATGCTAGGACATCAAGAATATTAGAAAGACCACTAGCGTCAAAATCGTAGTCCTTGAACTCTTCACTCTTTTTAAAATATGTTTTTAGTTTAGACTTGATATCATAGAAGTCTAAGTCTGACGAATTAATACTCATTTATCTTGCCCTTGCAATAGTGAGACCTAGTGTAACCTCTTCAGTAGTGCCAACTACACTGAATAGAATATACAGATCTACAGAATTATAATCTTCTTGTATCTTAACCTTTATCTTTTTTATGATGGCCCTTGGCTCATACGTTTCAATTGTGCTTCTGACTCTGGATTCAATATCGCTGATATCCAGATCCGTAGACAATGAAAATAAAATGTTCTCAAGTCCAGCGCCCATAAACGGACGAAAGGGATAGACACCCCTTTCCGACATTAATAAGTTCTTGACCGCTTGTTTAACTGCATTCGCTTCGGTCTTCTTATAGATTTCTTTTGTAGTAGGACTAACAGTAAATGTGCAATCAATATCTTTATTGATACGAGCAACCGATGTCGTGATCGGTTTATTCTGTAGATTTCCGTCCTCTATTGAGAATGCTTTTGCCATTACGTTAAACTCTTTTTGTTGTATTTATACAGGTTTATCGGTGATGCCTTTTGACGAACCTGTTTTAATCTTATGTTTATGGTCATTCAAAGATATGCCCGAATCTGTTTTCACATCATTGCCCACAGAAACGCCACCATCAACACGAGTATCACCGTTAACAACCAAGCTACCTTCAATCAAAGCGTTGCCTGTCATTGTGATATCTTGAGAGTCGATTGTAGTTTGACCACCATTCACAGTAACATTGACGTTCCCTGTAGTGACAATGTTTAAGTCTTTAGTCGTATGAATGTGTAATGTGCCATCGTTCTGCATCTCATAGAAAGTGCCCGATCTATGCTCTTCTCGTACACGTCCATCAGGTGAATCGTCGTACTCTTTGTAATGACCCGTCTCTGTTTCATACACTTTATTGAGAGGGTAGTTCTCCAATGTCTTATCGTTAGCATCACCCATCTTAGGAATTGCGCCCATCACCAATGGCAACTGTGATGTAGGTCCGTCTAAGAACATTCCAAATACCTGAGTACCCACTAACATACCTAGATTCTGACCGACACCCTCGTGTATGCCAGATGTAACAGGTACAACTATTTGTGCCCACGGCAGATCTTCTTCTTCAATCTCATCGTATACACCGTGTATTTTCACCTTGACTCGACCTATGTACAATGGATCGTCAGCTACGTTGACTACAGTCCCTACGAACCATCGTGTTTGGTCTCCATAAAACTCAACAAAGTTCTTAGGTATCATAATACTTCTCCATTAGATAGTTTCACACCAGACAGTGTTAGATAATACGATCTTGGCGTGAACGAGTGCTTACAAGCAACGATCAAAAAATCACCAGACTTCTTGCGGTCGAACTTAGTTTTCTTGTCGTCGGTTCTTGTGTTACGTAAGAACTGAATCGACACCGTGTTGCCTATCGATGTGTTCGACTTCCCGTCTAAAAACTCAATGCCATCAATGATGACATCCAACTTATTCTTCAACAACATATTTACCATAGCACGATTGATGATGTCTAGTTTGTACTGTGCAATCTCTTCGCTTTCCATATAGGATTTGTCGCCACTGAACACAGATGCGGCACTGAGTTGCGTGAGAGTTCTGCTAGTGATATCACCGCTGGTGTCTTCGAGACGATTGTTGTCGAATAGAGGTGTGCCCTTGTTGATGATCTTCTCTTTCTTGAGAGGTTTGATCACCAACTCATCGAGGTCGAAATCAAAACTGTACACTTCGTTTTTGGTGACATCAATGAAGTTGTACTTAGACCCGATCAACCCTTGCTGAATCAACTTAAAGAGATTGTCGGTGTCTTTTGTTTGTTGTTTGATGATGGTTCTTTCTCTTGCAGTGTCCGGTTGATCTTCGTTGCCCTTTCCACTCTCACTGAAAACCCACGGTGTTTCGTTCACAGGAGTTTGAGTCATCATATCTTTTAGATCTCGAAACTGTAGATCTTCTCCTACAAGTGTCGAGAACAAATAGTAAGGAAATCCATCGCCGGTGGATGCACGATTCTTGATCCAACACATGGTCTCTACTGGATTCAAGTTAGGTACGATCACCTTCATCTTTTGATGATCTTGTGCCTTGTTGTTAGCGTCTACTGACGTATTGATCGACTTATCAAAATACTCTTTCGATATCGTAGAGATGATGTCTTTAGGTTTGCCAGAGTATGCTCTATTGACATTATGAAGTACAGCCGTGTAACCGATGTCTTCGATTAAGTGTAAGACGAAGAACTCAGCAATATCAGTTCCCTTGTCCGCAGTCATCACCTTGTCGATGTGAAACGTTTTAGAAACAGGTACTGTCGTATTTGTACGAACACTCTTGAGAGTGATATGAATCTTTTCACCGCCCGTGATATCTAATGATCCGACAACGTCCTCAATGTCAACAAACCCCAACACGGCAGTTAGGTATGGCTTGTCGATGTGCTCATAGATATCAATGTCAGTAACCGTCGATGATATCTCGACTTTACTTATCGAAGAAGATACTTCGATCACAACCGATTGGATACTGACCGAATCAGAGAATTCATTATTTGCAGAAGGCATTACGACCTCAGTGCTTCGTTGAATAGTTGCTGTACAGTATTGATAGACGAAGGTTTAATCACACGTATTTGTTTAAGCGAACCATTCTCGTTCATATAGAAGTCTAGATGAGTCACGGGAACCGCATTTATAGGTACATTCATATTGTTGGTTAACTCTAGATCGACGTGCTCTCCGTCCACTTCGTAATGATGTGGAGCAAGATACTCATAGACTGCTCCGCTCGATACGATTGTTTCGCCTTCACACGTGACATTCTCTGCTGTCTGAAACACAGTAGATCTATCTTCGAGTTCAACAACGATCTGTCCTAATGTTAGATCTTTGTGTACAATAGTACCTCTAGCGCCAGAGGTGTCGCCCTCTACAATATCACCTACACTGAACGTATTGAAGATCGGATCTTGCGTGATGATTGTGAAGTTAGGATAGTCTTTCTTTGCTTTGTCTATCACTTCGTGGTTCTGCATCGGCCACCCTTGCTCTCGTATCTTATCATTCATTAGATAAAAAGTCCAATGCATATGTGGGTTTTGATACAGTATAAACGAAATCTGATCTGGGCGCTCGCCACCTTGAACGTAATAGTCTTGGTAGAAAGCGGCATTGATCTTCACGTCGTCCAGTATCTCAACGTAAGTAGCAATATTCTGTACTAGTACTTCTTCCTCGTTATTTCCGAACGAGTAGTACGTAAGTGGAAAGTCTGAAAAGTATGACATTAATAACCGTCCTCTTCTATAATATCAGCACGGGTCAATGTGCGCTCTTCCATGAAACTCAGAGATACATCAATCTCAACAGGTTTTCCGTCTGAGTGAAATGCCATACTACTTGCATTGTACGTAGTAGATATTGACTTTAGATAACACTTCTTCATCTTATTACCGATACGGACCTTATCGTTATACATAATATCTATCTCGAACCTATGTGGGAATTTATAACCCGCACTAATACCACCCACATCAATCGATTCTGGATAGGCACACGAACGAAACATCTTAATGATTTTTTCTACTTCTTCTGCTTCTCTCCGAGACTTCGCAATGAACTTAAACTGAAACGTGAACTCTCGTAGATTGACACCTTTGAACAGCGCACGTACATTAGGGTTGACCACTACACCACCCACTAGAGCAGCTGCGGCACCCGCTTCGGTACCAACTCCTCCCGCTTTACCCAAACGTCCTGCCATCTTAGTCATAGCAAGACTGGCTTGTGGGCCAGAAAGACCACCTACAGCAAAGTCTGTAATGCTCTGTATTCCGTCTTTAGCCGCCTTTCCTAAAGATCCTAGCAAACTAGTTCCACCTGTTAGCGAGTTTTCAATACCAGCACCTATTGCTCCCAACTCTGGTTGAGCAAAACTGAATCCGTCTGCTTGCGTAAGAGAAGGTGGTAGATAGAGTTTAATCGCAGGACTACTTGCTTCTCCAGAACCGTCGGGCAGACGAAACGTACTGTTGCTCGTTTTAATCTCTTGTTGCTTTTTCTCATCATCTTTTTTTAATTTAGCGAGAGCGGTATCACGTTGTTTTGGATTATCAGCATAGTCTTTATTAATTTGATCTTTTTTCGCCGCCGTTGATTCGCTCTGAGCCTGTAGTAATTCCTTGCCTTTAGGATCAGTATACAATCCTGGAGAATGCGTCTCGTATGCAGTAAACAAAATACTTGCGCCGTATCGCTCTGTCCGATTATAAGGAAAGATTAGTTTTTCTGATGCGGGGTCGATTCTGTTTGTTTGTTCTGCAACATCCGGATCTTTTTGTTTCTGAACCGCTTCGGGTTCATCGGGTTCGAAGATGCCTTTGACTGCGTCTACTAATTCTATTATCATGGTAGGTCCGACCGTGTCTATAAATATGATTACACTATTTATACACAATATTCAAATGAAGACTTACAAAGGTCGTTACAAACCAAAACACCCAGAGAAATACGCAGGTGATGTAGACAACGTCGTCTACCGATCAGGATGGGAACGTCACGTTATGAAATGGTGTGACGACAGTCTGGACGTAGTACAATGGATGTCCGAAGAATTAGTTATACCATACATCTGTGAGACCGACAATCGCCCTCACCGATACTTTATGGATTTCGTTATCAAGTACAAGTCTGGTCGTGTTGTACTCGTAGAGGTCAAGCCAGCGAAGGAGACAAAGCGTCCTGAGCGTAAGCAGGGTAAGTCTCGCAACACTCTATTGAATGAGGGTATGACCTACATCAAGAATCAGTCCAAATGGAAAGCCGCCTCTGAGTATGCGAAGGATCGGGGATATCATTTCGAGATATGGACTGAGAATGAACTCACCGCTATGGGCATCATGCCCAAGTCCACACAACGTATGCGCACTAAGAAACCACTGAAGAAATTACCACCGTTCAGAAAAAAGAAAAAATAACGTATAAATAGAGTTACAAATTTTTACGGAAACGCAGATGTCTAACATATTTCAGAGATTAGAACTACAAGCATTCCGTGCGGGTATCACACCCCGTACCAAAGAATCACGTGAGTGGTTTCGAAAGAAGATCAAGAATCTTCGTAGTATCAACCGTGAAGCGTTGATGAAAGAAGATCCGTTGAAACAGACGGGACAAGAGATCGTCGGCAGTATGTACATGTTCTTCTATGATCCAAAGAACAAGAAGACTTTGCCTTACTACGATGAATTTCCGTTGGTAGTTGTCGTGGGACCAGCAGAGGGTGGATTCTACGGACTGAACCTACACTATCTTCCTCCGATACTTCGTGCGAAGATGTTAGATGCGTTAATGGACATCACAACGAATACAAAGTTTAATGACTCGACACGATTTAAGATGTCGTATGAGTTGCTAGTAAAGACAAGTAAGTTGAAGTACTTCAAGCCGTGTTTCAAGCATTACCTGAACGAGCACGTGCAGAGTAAGTTCTCTATGGTTCCCGCTCCAGAGTGGGAGATTGCAACGTTCTTACCGACTGCACAGTTCCGCAAAGCAAACTCGAAGAAAGTGTACTACGACTCAAAACAAATGATAGGCGACTAATCAATGGCAGGAATAGAAGACTTAAAGGGTAGACTGATTGCAAAGAACGGTATCGCTATGGCGAATCAGTTCAGTGTTACTCTACCCAACTTGACCACCGCAGAGAGTCCATCGGGTCTCAATGTTTTGTGTAAAGAGGTAAGCATACCAGGTCGTCAGATGATGTCGCTAGACAGATCCGTAGGCATCTTCCAAGAGAAAGTGGTCAATGGGTTTGGCGTAGAAGATGTCTCAATGACGTTCTACGTGCTAAACGACTACGGTGTACGTAAGTACTTCGATGCGTGGATGGATGCAATATACACTGACAGAAGTCGTGGTGAGATTGCGTACAAAGATGAATACACACATTCTGTTGTAATACGACAGATGCGTAAACCTATTGCACGATTCGGATTTGATGTCGGTCCATTAGATATTAATTTCGATGTTTCTAATAACTCTATATACAGTGTTGAACTGCTAGAAGCGTTTCCAACTACGGTCACTTCTATGCCTCTTAGCAATGAAGGTCAACTTGTAGAGTGTAACGTGCAACTGTCCTTAACGGACTTCAGAGTGATACAAGATGAACGAGAGTTGATCACGCCTAACGTCAATATAAACTTAGGCAAATACATTTAAATTATAGGATAAATCATGGCATTACCAAAACTGAATGACAACCCTAGTTATAGGGTAACTGTACCATCAACGGGCCAAGAGACTTCGTTTCGCCCGTTCTTAGTCAAAGAGCAAAAATCAATGTTGATTGCGTATGAGACGCAAGACAAAAAAGATATGATTCGTGCTGTTTTGAAAACAATTGAAGCGTGTGTTGAAGAACCGCTGAAGGGAAACCTAACAACCTTTGATGTTGATTATCTATTCACAAAGATTCGTGCAAAGTCTGTTGGCGAATCTGCAAACATTCAAGTTAAGTGTTCTGAGTGTGAATCTATAAATGAGGTGACAGTCGATCTAGACGGTATTGAGGTGTCTGGTGAAATGTCTGACAATGTAATCCCTCTTAATGACGATGTATCTGTTGAAATGAAGTACCCAACATATGAACAATTTATGAGTAGTCAAACTCTACTCGAAGACGGTTCACCAACAGAGACCTTAATGGACTTATTGGTTGTTTGCATGGACGGAGTATTGACCGAAGAAGAGAGAATCGATATGTCCGGAGAGACTCGTGAATCGATCAACGACTTTTTAGAGTCAATGACCTCAGAGCAGTTCGAGCGAGTGACTACCTTCGTGAGTAACATGCCAACGGTCTCACAAGACGTTACCTTTAATTGTATTTCTTGTGATCATAAAAATACACGAACCCTAAAGGGAATGAATGATTTTTTTTAGTAAATCTCTCTCACGATAACTTGATGAATTACTATCAAGTCAATTTCCAACTACTAACCAATTTCAGTTATTCGTTGGATGAGGTCGAACGAATGATACCTTGGGAGAGAGAGATTTACTTAACGATGCTTATTGAAGACATCAAAGAGAAAAACGAAAGAGCAAAACAACAACGGGGATAAAAAATGGCAGCCACTCTTGATTCTGTCGTACAAGAACTTCAGAGACAAAGAACGGAAAGTAAAAATAATTCCGTATCTGTCACTGACGTAATGGGAGACGTGCGCAACCGTGTAGGGATGTCCAACAACACTTTACTTGACATGGTTGGCAATATACGTCGTGTCGATCGCAATATTGTTGCAATGAAAAACACATCTTCAATGTCAGATGAATTGGTTGCATCACTTGTGCCTTTGAATATGGGTATCAGAACACTTGTCTCAGACACTAAAGGTATGTTATCTGCAATAACATCACCCGCACCATCAAATCCCGATGACCTTGAAACAGAAAGAGAAGAGTCTGCTTATAAATCTGAGGTTGTTAAGCTACTGGAAGAAATTCGTGATCGTAGCGGATCTGGTGACAGTAATGATTCAAATGATGATACTCCAAAAAATCGTCCTAGTGGTGTATTAGGTGTTCTAGCGGGGCCCGCTGCAACTCTTGCAGTTATATTAGGGGGATTAGCAGGTGCCGCAGTAGGTATCACAAAACCACTTCGTATGATGGCAGGTGCGATCGGCAGACTTTTAAATTCGATGACTCCTAAGATCATCAAAGATTTTGGAACAAGTATTAAAACCTTTGCTATTGATATGGGTAAAAGAGTAAAAGACACATTCACTGCGTTCGTTGCTACAATTAAATCTACTGCTGGGATGATAGGCAATACAATCAAGGCAGTCATTGTAGAAAGCAAACTTGGACAGGCGGTTGCACGTGTTAAGGATGGATTTAAATCACTTGCGACACCATTCCAAACTCTTGGACAGACTTTAGGTAAAGGTAAAGGAATGTTGAGTGGTATCGTTCAACCGTTTCAAAAATTCGGGGGATTTGCCAAATCTTTTGTATCAACATTTGGTGCTGTCTTTAAGATTATAGGAAAACTGTTCGCACCATTGTCTGCTGTTGTTATCATAGGCAAAAATATTATCGGCGACTTAATGAGTGGAGACTTCGGATTTGGTACCATAAAAGATATCATAGATGATCTTGTAAAGTTCTTTGTCACCGACCTACTTGACATGATCAAAGGTGCATTTTCTTGGATTGCTGGCAAATTAGGATTTGAAGGGATCTCAGAATCCTTGGACTCTTTCAGTTTCAGTGAACTATATCAAAAATTATCTAACAGTATTTCTGATACAATCGGTGGATTTTTCGATGCGTTTAAAGATGAAGGCGGTAAATTAGATTTTGGTAAAATGATAGGATTCGTGCTTCAGAAATTTATCTCTGTAGTAACGGCGATTCCACGAGCAATATTGAGAGGAATTGCTTCTGCGGCAGAAGAATATCTTCCATCTTTTTTAAGTGCTAAAGTTGCAGATGGTCTTAGAGGGATGGAAAGCAAACTCGATAAGGCATTTGGCATTGACGCAAACATCGGCGGTGCTATTGCAGCACGTAAATCCTCACGTGCGACAGAACTAAGCGATGCAACTCAAGAGTCAGATGAATTAAATAGAACAGCAAGCAACGTCGTGATTATGGACAACAGTAACAACTCAACTAATACATCTGGCGGTGGTGGTGGGTCTACTGTGATTGCAGGTGCTATCAACGGGTTTGATCTCTCAGATCCAATGTTCTCTACCCGATAATAAAAAAGGGGACCGAAGTCCCCTCACGATTACTTGAGATGTGTTTCAATCTCTGCCGATATTCGTGATTTATTCCAAGATTTACGAACTACAACTCCGTTACTCTCAGCAGTCTCGATCAACTCAGCTTTTGACAAGTTGGTGAGATCTGGTCTAGGAGAAGGAACAGGTCTAGGAGAAGGAGCAGGTTCGGCGGTACCGACCTTAGTCGTCTTCTCAGGTTTACTTGAGACCGATCGATAGATCAGTCCGAATACAACCAACCCAACTAGGATTAGAATAATTGCATTTGTATCCATTGTTTAGTCCTCCGCGGCCATTTGAGCAAAGTAAGAGAGTGTGTCGTCTTCTTCTGCGGCAACCGCAGGAGCAGGTGCAGGAGCAGCTGCAACGACCGTAGGTTCAGATGCTGATCGAATAGGAGCAGCTTCTGCGGTCTGTGCAAGTGACTCGTTCTTAATAGTAGAACCAGCACCTGTAGCAAGACCTAATACAGTCTCTAACTTATTCTTGAGATCATCGTACGACTTAAACCAATTAGCATCATGTGCTCCTGGGTAATTAGGTACGATAAACTCATTCAGATCATACAGACTATTGTAGACCGCTTCAAGTTGAGTTTCATCTGCACCTAGGAATGGAGTCGGCGATTTGAAATCAGACTTGTCATAGTTACGGTAACCCGCAACGTTACGGATCTTCAATTCGAAGTCTGCACCACCCCAAAAGTCAAATGGGTTGACAGGTTCTTCCCCAGGAAACTCTGGTTGCATCTGGTCCATGATCTTATCGAAGATCTTCTTACCGAACTCGTAGATGAACAACTTGCCATTGTTGGATGGATTTGCAGGATCGTTGATGACCTGAATGTTTGTGACGTAGTGTAGACGACGCTTCTGTCGACGTGCAGTCTCTTTGTCTTCTTCGATGCCAGAGTTCCACAGACGTGAGTTCAGCTCACCCAGTGGGTCATTCTGACCTAGGGTAGTCAATGAACGTTCGATGTACCACTGTCCGGTTGGGCCCTTGAATGCGTGGTCCCAATAACGAACCCACGGAAGATCTTGACCCTCAGTTGCAGGAAGAAAACGAATGACAGCATAACCATTACCCTGTTCATCAACAGTTGGTCGCCACTTTCGATCGTCTTGGTATTTGTTGGTGTTAGATACTTGACCCGACGCTTCAGTTGCGGCGGTAACAAGTTTTGAGATGTCCATAGACTTGGACTTTAGATTTGCAAAAGACATAATATGTACCTTGTATAAACTTAAATATAA
>ERZ802830.2736-NODE-2736-length-15623-cov-33.2032_pt1 | contig 15623 bp, 15 predicted proteins | sample MGYA00345654_ERZ802830 | MGnify/ENA primary metagenome ERZ802830 (study PRJEB30503, sample SAMEA104212375) | marine metagenome | biome: Westerlies Biome; feature: [SRF] surface water layer (ENVO:00010504) within the epipelagic zone...; material: water... | reverse complement strand
ATCCTGCCAAGACAACTCGTTGATGGTCCTCTGGGTGACTTGGCAGATGGCCTATCGGTGGTGGCTGCCATTGCAGGAACTGTGGGCCCCTTGGGCTTCCTATCCCTCCAACTGAGCAATGCCGCCGGTCAGCTCCCCTGGTTAAGCGATAGCGCTGGATTGCAATCTGTCGTGGTGCTCATGCTCACAGCTGTGTTCGCTACATCGACAGTGAGCGGAATACAAAAGGGCATCAAATGGCTCTCTGAGCTCAATGTTTGGCTCACCATCGGGATGGCGGCAGCACTGCTTTTGCTTGGCCCTGGCCTCTGGTTGATTCAGCATTTTTTCAGCGGCTTCCTCACCTACTTGCTCCATCTCCCCCAGATGGCCCTGGCTCAGAACAATTCCGCGAACAATTGGGTGAATGGTTGGACAGTGTTCTATTGGGGTTGGTTTCTGGGTTACGCACCACTCATGGGCTTATTTACGGCGGGAGTGAGCCGTGGACGCAGCCTGCGAGAACTCGTATTGGCCGTCGCAATCTTTTGCCCGATCGTGACCAACCTTTGGTTCACGTTGCTCGGTGGAACTGGGATGCATCTGGAGCTGGCCGGCGCTGGGATTACGGACGCCCTCGCACAGAACGGAGCAGCAGCAGCCTTGCTCGCAATTCTCAGCGCGCTTCCACTCGCCGGCCTACTCATCCCCGTCGGACTCATTCTTGTGGTGCTGTTTATGTGCACCAGTGCCGATTCAATGAGTTATGCCGCGGCCATGGTGGTGAGTGGCCGCAACGAGCCACCTCCAGCCCTGCGCTTGTTCTGGGCCCTAATGATCGGCAGCCTCACCCTGGTGCTGCTGCGCATCGGAACCGGGCTTGGCGACAGCACCTCCATCGACGCCCTGCAAGCCTTCATCGTGATTACAGCTGTTCCGGTAACACCCTTAGTGCTGTTCACGCTTTGGAGTGCACCGCGCCTCGCTTGGAAAGAATCCTTAAAGCAAAATAGATCAAATTGATTTGAACATATATTTAACTAGCGCAATAAAAAATGATTTAACTAGCTATTTGCAAAATATAGAAATGCCTGCATCAGACAATTCCCGAACCTAAGGAATACAGAAGGCTATTGGCACTATTCATTTTTAAATGAATTGACATTCTAAGCATACGTAAAAACGACCCCTGGGTGACATGTGAATTAACTCATCCAGCAACGATGGCGTCATAGCCCTTAAAAAATCTCTTGCGCAAAGGCCAAGGGAAGTGAAGCTCTCGCAACACACGAACCATCAAACGACGCATTTCTTTCTTCTCCTGTTCAGACGCCGGCCCCGAATAGACAAATTGAGAAGCCGCCTTGACCGGAAACAATTCATTCCAAGAAACACCCCAATGCTCACGCGAAAAGGCATCATTGGATGACGCATAAAAACCAGTAACGCGGTCCAGGAGTGGTTGATCAAAACCATCAAACTTCTCCTGATCCCATCCTCGCTCAATCGCAAGATCACGAATCACTTTCCCCTTGCGATTCAACACATCCGGATCAAACCCTAGGGATTCCATAAGCTGATAACAAATCCGAGACATCCAAATCCCTTTCGCACCGGGCTGAATATTCTTTTTCGAAGGCTCTCCCTTTAGCCAACCAAGACCAGGGGGCTCCTTTAAGCCCAAAGCTGACGTCAAGGCAAGAAAGGGATCTGTTATTTCCACTAGCCGAGATAAAGGCAGAAACATTTTTACAATCTCTGGATAATCTTTTAAAGGGCTAAATTTCGACGGATAACTAATATCCCAAGAGCTAGGATTATTCATAATATATCGACAATAATCAGGAAAATCTTGCGTTGAACGAAAGCGTCGGACACGATGACAATAGACCGAATTCAGCCAGGATTGCTGGTCTCTAATAAAATAACTAATACCAAGCTTAAATCCATATGACGATGCCATGTCACGGAGAATAGTCAGAACGCTCCGTTTCAGAATTCGCGTATCAAGGGATGAACTGCTAATCAAAATACGTTGAAAATCACTCGGCAATCCTGAAAGGGCCTGTTCCAAAGGCTGATAATTTTTCTCGGCAATAGAATTAGCGAGGAGATTATTATCTCCATCCATTAATACTCTTTGTGCCGCCAAGGTGGTGCGATTTTTACGCAACCGTTCAGTTACATAACTGCTGGCCGCCTTATGAGGTCCAGCATGAATCCACAACATCCGCTCATCGCTATTGATCTGCGGAAGAGCAAATGAAGTGGGCACAAAGGATCAACGATGATCATCAAATTATCACGCTAGAAATATGGTCTTCACCAACGAATTCCCTTCCGCTCAACAGTCACAACAACGGCATAGGGATCAGTTCAAGCAATAGTCGAGATTGAGTCGAATGGATTGACGGGGTTTGGGCGCTTCGGCTGGGTCAAAACTCCTTTCCTTGCGAGACAAGGCACTCGTGCGTAGAGCACCTCCCCCACTGCGCTGATCAATCCGGATCAACCGAAGTTGGCGACGTCCCAACAGCTGCTGTGTGGACTCCGCTTGTCGCCGCCCTGTGGCTAACGCTCTCTCAAGCAATTGCTGTTGCAGAGAACGTGCACCATCCGTGGAGGGCAGCGATGTCATCCCCTGAAGACTGACGCCCGGCAAACGTCCAGCCTGCTGAATCAAGGGGTCGTAGTTGGAACGGCTCACCTCACCGCTGATGCTGGATGTGGCCTGATGACGTTGCTGAGTTGCAGTTGTGCTGCCAACCGTGTAGGTGCGTGGGGCCGACACGATGAGTCCCCCCATCGCCAAGCCAGAAATCTTTCGGCGTACCGTGCCGAGCCGACGATTCAATTCGTCCAAAGCATCATTCTTCGAACTGGCTTTCGCTTCCAAACGCAAGGCGAATTGAAAACGATCTGTGTGGCTGGTGCCCTCCTCGATGACGGCAAGCTCCAACAGAGTTCCGTTACACCTCACCTCCTGCGCATGCAACGGAGTTGCCGCTCCCAACAGCAAGCCAACGATCACCACAGCTCTAAAACTCCGCACCACGATCACCGTTCAGTCCCACCAGCTTGAGACTGAACGGATTCAAATCAGCAACCAGACGCGAACTGAAATCTGCCTAGATGTGACTGAACCACATCAGACCGATGCAGCCCAGCTGCCATGCAGTCCATGGGGAATCGCCAAGGGCAATTCGAGTAGGGCCACTTCCGATAAGTCAGCCGCATTGAGGATCACCAGATCGGACGCTCCGCGCGCTCCATTCCAGACCAGATCCAGCACCCAGCCATCATCCTCTGCAGAAGCCCCAGGACGAGCCACCATCAAGGGCTCGCTGACGAAGCCACGCGGAGCAGCACTCCAAGTCCTGGTGTCGCCAGTGCTCAGATCCAACTTCTGAATGGCCTGCAGCGGATCATTGCCGATCTCCCGTTCGGCCACCGCCATCCAGGCATATTGCGCTGAAAGTCCCTGGCGCTGCGGGTTCACCATGGCGAATTCGCAGGTGCGGTTGGCAATCCGCTCGGTTTGAACCATCTCACGACTCAAATCAAGGCGGCAACGATGCAGGATCCCCTCTGGAATGCTGTCGAAATCGACCTGAGCAAAATCATCGTCTGGACCAATCGATGGAAAGTCGTCGTAAACGATGCTCTCCACCACAACGTGATCTCCATCCTCAAAGGCATTGAGGTGATGGAACACAAATCCATCTGGAGCCTCAAGGATGCGCGGTTTTTGACCAGCGAAACGACCACAATCTCGAGGAATCAACCAAAAGCGCCCTTTTCCACCCGGCTGGGATGCCAAACATTGCGCAGCGCCCTTTTCTCCAGTGACAAACGGCAGCGGATTGAAGGAAATAGCGTTTTGAAGAAATACCGCCCAGTTGGGTGTTATCGCGAAGTCGTGCAAGAACGCGAAGCCCGGAAAACTATCGGATCGGTCGTTCAAAAGCACACCAGCATCTGGGCCATCGGTGGCGAACTCCATTAAGCGGATGGTGCTGCGGGGGCCAGCTTTCACCCCAAATGTGACCATCCGCGGGCGGTCGTGGTGCCCAGCATCGAAGCGCGGGTGAGCACTAAACGCCTCCCCCTTTTTCAACACACCATCCAGCCGTGACAACCCACGAGTTTCCAAGCTGACGGGGTCTAGGGCATGGGGCTCTGCCGCCTCCCAGAGAGCAAGAAGCTGATCACCAAGCCGCACCACATTGGTATTGGCGATGTTTTTCAGCCGTAAATCGAAGGCATTGGCGAGGCGTCCACCGGGCTTCTGACTCCCAAAGACACCGCGATAAAGAACCTTGTTGGCCTTTTCCTCAGCGAGCCAACCTTCCGTGCGGACAAAACGATTGGTGAGGGAAACAGCGCCATCCTCAAACCGCATCGCGGCGATCATTCCGTCGCCATCGAAGGGGTGGTGAACCCGATGGCCGTTGCGTTCTAGGCGGCCAGGACCATTGCGATAGAGCGTGCCCTTGAGTTCGGAGGGAATAGCGCCACGCACAGGGATGAGCGCCACATCGGTGAGCTCTTCATCCACATTGACGAAGGCACTCGACCAGTCCTCGCGGCTGTATGGACGGGTGGGTGCAACGGTCACGAATAACGACTCTGATGCAAATCATCATCTCGTAATCGGCCATGAAACGCGGCCAACGACAGATGATTTAGTTGGCGCCAGCCTGCTCTAAAACACCTTTACTGCTCGGGATCGCGCCGGCTCGACGGGGATCGATTTCAGTGGCCATGCGCAGAGCACGGGCAAAAGCCTTAAAGCAGGCCTCCACGATGTGATGGGAATTCACACCATCCAATTGGCGGATATGCAGGGTGAGCCCACTGTTATTCGCAACTGCGACGAAAAATTCTTTAACCAATTCTGTGTCGTAACTGCCGATTTTTTGGGTAGGGATGGTTAGCCCATAGCTGATATGAGGCCGACCAGAGCAATCCAATGCCACTTGCACCAGGGCTTCATCGAGGGGCGCGACAAAATGACCAAACCGATGGATCCCCTTTCGATCACCTAAGGCTTGACTGAGGGCCTGTCCCACCGCGATGCCCACGTCTTCGTTGGTGTGGTGATCATCGATGTGGGTATCACCCACCGCAGTAATCGTCAGATCGATTAATCCATGGCTGCTGATTTGATTCAGCATGTGATCGAGGAAGGGCACACCGGTGGAGGCCTCGCAACGACCACTGCCATCGAGGTCGAGCTTGACCTTGACGTCGGTCTCGCCGGTGTGGCGGTGAACTTCACCCGTGCGCATGCTCCTGAATTCCCATCGACCGTTGCTGTGCGCTGATCATGGCGAAGCATTGGCCCATTCGCCAAACCACTCAACCCAAACCCCTGCACGAGGGGATCGGGAATCACATCCCAGTGACGCAGTAGCCGGCATCCACATAAATGGTTTGCCCCGAAATCCCGCTAGCCAGGTCGCTCAAGAGGAACGCAGCAGTGCCTCCCACTTCCATCTGAGTGACGGTGCGACGCAAAGGAGCTCTTTCCTCAACGTGGTGAATCATGTCGAGGATGCCGCCGATGGCTGAACTGGCCAGCGTGCGGATGGGGCCGGCACTAATGGCATTGACGCGAACCTGCTTGTCCGGACCGAGCTCGGCAGCCAAGTAGCGAACTGACGCTTCTAAGGCTGCCTTGGCAACACCCATGACGTTGTAGTTCGGGATCGCGCGCTCAGCGCCCAGGTAGGAGAGGGTGATCACACCAGCCTTCTCGCTGAAGAGCGGCTTGGCATGGGCACAGAGTGGAGCCAGGGAATAGGCGCTGATATCCAAGGAGCGCGCGAAACCTTCAGCCGTGGTGGCGCTGTAATCGCCAATCAACTCCTCTTTGCCGGCGAACGCCAGGCAGTGGACCAACCCATCCAGGACGCCCCACTTGTCTTTGATCTCGGCGAACACACTCGCCATCTGATCTGGATCTTGAACATTCAGGGGCAAGAACAAGCTGGGCTCCAGGGGAGCGGTGAGCTCTCGCACCTTCGACTCAAAACGACCTTTGTCGTCGGGGAGGTAGGTGATGCCAAGGTCAGCACCTGCCGCTTTGAGTTGCTGAGCGATGCCCCAGGCAATCGAGCGGTTGTTGGCAATGCCGGTAACCAAGATTTTTTTGCCGGTGAGATCGAGCAGCATCAGAACGAACCGGAACAGGGTTGAATTCGCGCGATTCTCCCCCATCCCCCGCCAAGATCAAACGCCCGATGCTTCAGAAAGCCGGTGCCAGCTCCTGCTTCGCCTCCAATCGCCGGTGATTTGCCAAGAGATATCAGCTCTCGAGAAGCTCTAAATACCCTGCTGGAACAAGAGTTTCCAGAAGCAAGTGGTGCGATCAGCCCGATCCGTGGTGGTCGGAGAGCAGCCGAAAAGCAAATCCAAAAAATGGATGTAAAGCGGTACGCCCGCAGCCGCAATCACCTCAACGGCGCCGTAACCCGTCTGTCTCCTTACATTCGCCACGGTGTTTTCACCCTTGCGGAGGTGCGGGATGCGGTGTTTCAAGGCATCAGCAAACGCGATGACGGGAGCAAGTTGATCAATGAGTTGGGCTGGCGCGACTTTTGGCAACGCATGTGGCAAGACCTCGGTGATCGCATCGACGACGACCAAGAAGAGTTCAAAACCGGCCACAGCGCGGCCAGCTACAGACGAGAGCTCCCAGACGACGTCCGTGATGGCTGCACAGGCTTGGCCTGCATGGATGGATTTCGGGAGGAACTGGTCAGCACGGGCTGGCTCCATAACCACGCCCGGATGTGGATGGCCGCATGGCTGGTGCACTGGCGACATGTGCATTGGAAAGCCGGCGCGGATTGGTTCCTCGAGCACTTGCTCGATGGAGATCCCGCCAGCAACCATTTGAGTTGGCAATGGATCGCCAGCACCTTCAGCCACAAGCCCTACTTTTTCAATCGCGACAATCTTGAGCGCTACAGCGAAGGACGTTTCTGCAAGACCTGTTCCAGCGCAAATCAGTGCCCCTTCGATGCCAGCTACGAGCAGCTCGAGACCACCCTGTTCGCCCAGCGGGCCCCCATTCGTGATGTTCCGGCCCGTCGACAAAACCATCGCAACAAGTCGACGGCTCGCCCAAACCCCAGCACCCAGCGCTTCTGATGGATCTAAAACGACCGATTGTTTGGGTGCATGAGGAGTCGCTCGGCAGCACCAACCCAGCCCTCGAGGATTACCCAGACGCCCCGGCTCTGTTTGTTTTCGATCAAGACTGGATTCGAACGAAACACATCAGCCGCAAGCGGCTGGGCTTTCTCTATGAATGCTGTTTGGATCTCCCGGTCACCCTGCGTAAAGGCGATGTTGTCGCGGAGGTGCTGGCGTTTGCCGAACGTCATGGAGCTGATGGCGTAATCAGTAGTGGTGCCATTGAGCCGCGATTGCAACGCCATGGGGCAGCCATCAACCGTGATTGCCCCCTTTGGATTCTTGATGGGGAGCCCTTTGTTGACTTACCGCGTCCTCCTCGCCTCGGGCGATTCAGTCGCTATTGGCGCGAAGCAGAGCCGGTGGTCTGGGAGCTCTACAAGCCGTCGGATTGATTCTTCATCAGTTGTTTGAGCCGTTTCAGCTCCTCCACGGGATTTGTCAGGAGGTCCTCCTCCTCCAAAGCCGGTAACTCCACCGGGATCACCTCCGCTTCTGACCGCGGAGGCTTGGTCCAGGTCCACCGCGCTTGGGGTGCACGCAGAGCACACAGTTGCTGGAGCTCACCCTGAAGCGCCCGCAAGACGTCGCGGCGGGCAACGGCCTGAAAAAATTCCGTGCGGCCGGCAAGGCCAGAGCTGAAGGGGGTTGATCCGTTGCCGTTAAACAAACGAGCCGCGTCCGGCAACCAACGGGGCTGACAAACCTCCGGATCACTGGTGTCGGTTTCTAAAACGATGTGGATGCCGTAGCCATCCGGCTGGTTCACCACTGCGAGGCCGTCATGGGCTGCATGCCGCTGCAACGCAAAGATCCGCCAACTTGGCGGTTCAGACGAAACACCGCAGCTCACTAGGCCGATGACGAGGCCTGAGAGCAACAAGACCCGCCGCATCCATCCATGCCATCTGGCGCCATCCTGATGGAGACCGTTTGGATCTGCAGCGCGGCGATGGCTCGTACAGCTTCAACAATGCTGGCCCTGGGAACACCTTTGCCAGCGTTTCGTTTGGCCAGGGTCAACGGAGACAAAGTCAACGGCGTCCAGGACAACAGCGGAACGTTCGCCTCAACGGACTTGGAGCAAAAGCCAATCCTGCTCATGGTGCTTTGTGCCCATTGCCCCTTCGTCAAGCACATCGAACCTGAGATCACTCGCCTGGAGAACGACTTTGCTTCTCGGGTGCAATTCGTTGGCCTCAGCAGCAACAGCTTGATCACCCATCCCCAGGACGGGCCAGCACAACTGGCGGAGCAGGCCCAACGCCATGGCTGGGCATTTCCGTATCTATTGGACGATCAACAGGTGCTGGCAAAATCCCTCCAAGCCGCCTGTACACCGGAGTTTTATCTCTTCAGCCACGACAGCAAGGGCAGTAGTCCAACCCTGCAATATCGGGGTCAGCTGGATTCCAGTCGGCCCGGCAACGACCAACCCTTGGATGGATCCGACCTCCGAGCCGCGCTCAATGCGGTGCTGACAGGAACATCTGTCAGCCAAAACCAGGTGGCCTCAGTGGGATGCAACGTGAAGTGGAACCCCGGCCAAGAGCCCGAATGGTTTGGCTAAACCGCTTAAGATTTCCTTTATGCAGGTTCCTCCGTTCAGCCTCAGCCAACAGATCAATGATCTGAGTGCCGATCTCGAGAGGGCAGTGCTGTCTGTGCTGCAGAGCGGCCAATACATTGGCGGCGCTCAAATCCAACACTTCGAAACGGCATTTGCTGCTGCCACAGGTGTGGATTTTGCTGTGGGCTGCAATAGCGGCACTGATGCCCTGATCCTGGCGCTGCGAGCCCTAGGGGTGGGGGCTGGTGATGAGGTGATCACCTGCTCTTTTAGTTTTTTCGCCACAGCGGAAGCGATCAGTGCCGTTGGCGCCACTCCCGTATTTGTGGATGTCGACCCAACCACGTACCTCATCGACTTCGATCAAATCGAAGCAGTGATCACACCACGCAGTAAGGCACTGATTCCAGTGCATCTGTTCGGTCGTCCGGTGGACATGACCCGGTGCATGGCCATTGCCACCACCCACAACCTCAAAGTGGTCGAAGACTGCGCCCAGGCAACAGGCGCCACCTGGAATGGACAATCTGTGGGCAGCTTTGGTGATGTGGGCTGCTTCAGCTTTTTTCCCACAAAAAATCTCGGTGCTGCCGGTGATGGCGGTGCTGTCACCACCAACGATGCTGGGCTCGCCCAAACCATGCGCGAGCTTGCTGTGCATGGCATGCCACAGCGTTATCTCCACACGGCCCTCGGATACAACAGCCGCCTCGATGCGATCCAGGCAGCGGTGCTCAATGTGAAATTGCCAAAACTGGCAGGTTGGATCAAGAAGCGCAGCACCATTGCAAACCGCTACCTAGAGCGGCTGGCCGAATTACCCGGCATCGTTTTACCCAAGGGAGACAACGGGCACAGCTGGAATCAATTCGTTGTGCGCGTGGGTCCATGTGCCAATGCTTCCCCACTCTGCGCAGGTCGCTGCCCAACCTCAGCCACCAGCGCCACCCATGGCCTGCCCGAGAGCCGTTGCCGTGATTGGCTCAAGCAAGCGCTTCAGGATGCAGGGGTGAGCACAATTATTTATTACCCGATTCCAATTCACCGCCAACCCGCTTACGCCCATTTGGGCTATGGAGAGGGCACTTTTCCTGTGACGGAACGTCTCTGTAGTGAAGTTCTGAGTTTGCCAATTTTTCCTGAATTAACGGCCACACAACAAGATCAAGTCGTCACGGCTTTGGAGAAGCTCCTCAGCCACGACCCTTCAATCAGCAAGGTGAATCAAGACCGGATGGTCGCGTAAAGCGTCTTAAACAGTGCCTGCTGGGTTTTGTGATTGATCAGCGGTTCGGGATATCCACGACGCTCCAAACCACCAATTTCACCGGTAAGGAGATCTTTGGTGTTCACGTGCCGCAGCTCAGGCACCCAACGGCGGATGTACTCGCCATCGGCATCAAATTTTGTGGCCTGGGTGGCGGGGTTAAAAATCCGCAGCGGCTTGGGGTCCATGCCACTGCTGGCACTCCACTGCCAACCACCGTTGTTCGCCGCCAAATCGCCATCCACCTCCAGTTCCATAAAGGCGCGTTCGCCCCAACGCCAATCACAAATGAGATCCTTCACCAGGAATGACGCCACGATCATGCGGCAGCGGTTGTGCATCCAACCGCTCTCATTGAGCTGACGCATCGCCGCATCAATGATCGGCATGCCCGTCATCCCCTCCCGCCAAGAGGAAAACCACGCTTCGTTGTTCTCCCAAGGGAATCGACGCCATTGCTCCCGGTAAGGACCATCCGCCAGCTCAGGGAAGTGAAACAAGGCTTGCTGGTAAAACTCACGCCAGCCCAGTTCTTGCTCCCACACAGCAATCGCCGTGCGCTGTTCATCGCTACGGGCATGGTCACGACCCTGTTGCGCCGCACACCACGCTTGACGGGGACTCAACGTGCCAAGGCTCAACGCCGCACTGAGATACGACGTACCAACAACGCTGGGGAAATTCCGATCGGGTTCGTAGCCGGAGAGGGGCCCATCCGCAAAACAGGTGAGCTGCTCCAGGGCTGCCGATTCGCCAGGCCTACACGGGCAGATCTCCGTGCCTTGGAATCCATGGTTGTAGCGGAGCGCGGCCATGGGATCCCCATCCGGCACCAAGTCGGCATGCAAATCAACAAGGCCTGAAGGAGCCTCAATGGTGATGGGCTGTTGAGCCTGCACCTTGCCCCGCCAGTTGCGCAAGAAAGGTCCGTACACGCGATACGGATCCCCAGCACCCGTTTTGAGTAACTCCGGGGGGATCAGCAGCTGATCCCAATCCACCACCACCTTTCGACCATCAGCCTGCAACCGCTTCGCCACCTGCCGATCCCGTTCACGGCTGTAGGGCTCCACATCCCTGTTCCAAATCACAGCCTCGGCGCTGAGCCGTTCTGCCAACGGCGGCAGCACTTGCACGGGATCACCCTGCAGAATCAGCAACCGGCTTCCGGCAGCACGCCAACGCTGCTGCAGTTCGATCAGGCTCTCCAACAAAAACCACAACCGGGCCGGTGCCATGGGTGGCAACGACTGAGGTGGATGGATCAAGGCTGGATCCAGCACATACACCCCCGTCACCGCAGGGCTGATCTCAACAGCGGCCTGAATGCCGAGGTTGTCGGCCAAGCGCAGATCGCGGCGATGCCAAAAGAGAACGCGGGAGGCTGACATTAGAGACCCAACAGCTGTTTGGCTCGGAACCAAGCCGTGACGGACTTGCCATCCAGCCACTCATCTCCAGACGCCAGTGCTTCATCCAATTGAGCGGAGGTCATCGTGACCACCTCCAGATCCTCGTCGTCATCCCCAGCCGGTGGATTCTCCAAAGCCGTGAGCTCCCGGGCCAAAAAACAATGGATCACCTCATCGGAATATCCGGGGCAAGGAAGCATCGGACCAAGCGCATCCCAACGGGCAGCGCTGAAGCCGGCTTCCTCCCCCAGCTCCCGCTGCATCGATTCGAGCGGATCCTCTCCAGCTTCAAGGGTGCCGGCGGGGAACTCCAACAAGCGGGCCTGCACCGCAAAGCGGTATTGCCGCAACAGCACCACCTGGCCGTCATCGGTAATCGGCACCGCCAACGAGGCACCGGGGTGACGAATCATGCCGAAGGTGCTTTCCACTCCCATCGGCAACATGATCCGGTTGCGTTCGAACCGAAGCTTGCGCACATCCACCGCCTCGACGGTTTCGAGCAACTCAAAAGGCTCCGGAGCCGGCAACGGTGCCATCGGATCAGGCTTATGGGGGTCACCAGCATGGCGGGTCATTGCATGCCTTCGCTGAGGTCAGTCGATCCACTCCGCTGATCGATTCATGGCAGCCAACAGCGGCTCAAGCACGAAACTGCGGAGATGAAGACGCGGATGGGGCAGCACCAGCCGGGAATGCTCCATCCGGTGCTCTCCCCAAAACAACAAATCGAGATCCAAGGTGCGCGGCCCCCAACGTTGTTCCGAGGATCGCTGCCGCCCAAATTGCGATTCCAACTGATGCAATTCGCCCAACAACTTCATCGCGGCCTCATTCGATGGAGTCGTAAAGAGCCCATGCACGACCACCACAGCGTTCCAATAGCGCGGCTGATCCGGCGGACCCCCAATCGGGGTGGTGTCGAATAACGGCGACCATCTGAACCGCAGTGGAACCGCAGCCCAATCGTTCACCACAACGGTCAACAACGGACGCACCATCAGCAGGGTTTGACGCGGTCCGCCATCGGCAAACGGCAGGTTGGCACCGAGGGCAATCGCAAGGGGAACATCGTCACTGCGGAGCATCAGCGAGACTGGCTTGGACGAGCGGGATGAGAAGCCTCCATGGTGGCAAGTGGTGTAGTCGCAAAAAACGACCAAGCAACCCGTGCCTTTCCCTTGGCGGCGATCACCGGCCATGGAACGCTCAAGCTTGCGCTGCTGTTGGCAGCAGTGGACCCCGGCCTCGGTGGCGTGGTGATTGCAGGAGGACGGGGCACCGGTAAATCCGTGTTGGCCCGTGGGCTTCACACCCTGCTACCCCCGATCGACATCCTCGACATTGACGGAGGGGTCGGACGGAACCTCGATCCTCAAAACGAAGAGGAGTGGGACAACGCCACCCGTGAGCAAATCTCAGGCGATGCCCCCTCCAAGGTGATTCCGGCACCGTTTGTGCAACTCCCCCTCGGCATCACCGAAGACCGTCTCGTGGGCGCCGTGGATGTGGCCGCCTCACTGTCGAGTGGCAGTGCTGTGTTCCAGCCCGGCCTCCTCGCCGATGCACACCGAGGAGTGCTCTATGTGGATGAACTGAATCTTCTCGATGACGGCATCGTGAATTTGATGCTGGCGGCCGTTGGCAGTGGAGAGAATCGTGTGGAGCGTGAAGGCCTCAGCCTCAGCCACCCTTGTCGACCGCTGCTGATCGCCACCTACAACCCCGAAGAAGGCAACATTCGCGATCACTTGCTGGACCGCTTTGCCATCGCGCTTTCGGCCAATCAGCTGGTGAGCACCGAGCAACGGGTGGAGATCACCAATGCCGCCCTGGCCCACGGCCAATGCAGCCGCAGCTTTGCCGAAACCTGGAGCGAAGAAACCGACGCTCTTGCCACCCAACTGCTGCTGGCCCGGCAATGGCTGCCCGATGTGCGAATCGGCCGTGAACAAATCGAATATCTCGTGACCGAAGCGATTCGGGGCGGAGTGGAAGGCCACCGATCCGAGCTGTACGCCGTCCGCGTCGCTCGAGCCCATGCCGCCCTAAGCGGTCGCGACCGAGTGGAAGCAGACGACCTACAAGTGGCGGTCGCGCTGGTGATCGCCCCACGGGCATCGCAGCTGCCTCCACCGGATCAGCAGATGGAGCCACCACCACCACAGGAGCAAGAACCCCCTCCGTCCCAAGGGGATCAACAGGATCAACAGGACAATCCACCTCCCCCACCGGAGGGCTCTGGAGAGGAGGACGACACACCAGACGACAACCACGCGGACGAGGACAACTCCGACGACGACAACACCGATGACGACAGTCCGGAGGACCAAGCCCCTCCATCGGTGCCTGAAGAATTCATGCTCGATCCAGAGGCGATTGATGTGGATCCAGATCTCCTTCTGTTCAACGCAGCCAAGAGCAAAGCCGGTAACAGCGGCAGTCGCTCGGTGGTGTTGAGCGATAGCCGAGGCCGCTACGTCAAGCCGATGCTGCCCCGGGGCCCCGTTCGCCGGATTGCAGTGGATGCAACGCTGCGGGCAGCGGCCCCGTACCAAAAAGTGCGGCGTGAACGACAGCCCGGCCGTGCTGTGATCGTGGAGGAAGGCGATTTGCGCGCCAAGCTTTTGCAGCGCAAAGCTGGCGCCCTCGTGGTGTTTCTGGTGGATGCCAGTGGTTCGATGGCGCTCAACCGCATGCAAAGTGCCAAGGGAGCCGTGATTCGACTGCTCACCGAGGCCTATGAAAACCGCGATGAAGTGGCGCTGATTCCCTTCCGAGGCGAGCAAGCCGAGGTGTTGTTGCCGCCAACGCGTTCAATCACAGCCGCACGGCGACGGCTTGAATCCATGCCCTGCGGAGGCGGTTCACCGCTCGCCCACGGACTCACCCAAGCGGCCAGGGTGGGAGCCAATGCTCTGGCCACAGGCGACCTCGGCCAAGTCGTGGTGGTGGCGATTACCGACGGCCGGGGCAACGTACCGCTCAGCAAGTCGCTGGGCCAACCCGAGCTGGACGGAGAAGAGAAGCCCGATTTAAAGCAGGAGGTGCTGGATGTGGCGGCCCGTTATCGGATGCTCGGCATCAAGTTGCTCGTCATCGACACCGAACGCAAATTCATCGGTAGCGGCATGGGCAAAGACCTCGCCGAAGCCGCCGGTGGCAAATACGTCCAGCTACCAAAGGCCAGCGATCAAGCGATCGCCTCGATCGCCATGGAGGCCATTAGCACGATATAGCGACTAATTCGTTACGAAAGCGTGTCGAAATCGTGTCAGCGACGGGTTTCGGCCGGATAGACCTCTGAGAGCAAGGCCCCAAGGCCAATGGTCACATTGCGAAGACCGTCCATAAAAGCTGGATCGGCCGTGAGTGTCTCCACATCACCTCCTACGGCATCCAATTTGGCGGTGAGCTCAGCCGCATTTATCGCCGTCTGTTGCAGACTCGACAAGGTTTCTGGGTTATCCAACGACGCCACAATGTTGTTGGCGTGGGCCGTCGCTGCTTGGAGATTGCGCAACACCGGATCCACTTTTAGTAGCTCTGCTTGTAGCTGAACCGTCAGGGCTTCAAAAGACTTTGCGGTCGCATTGATCTGCTCCATCGAAGCCGCCGCATTCGGGATCAACTTCTCAGCTTTGGCTTCGGTCAACAACTCCTGAAGGGTGTCGGTCACCGTTGTGATGCTTGAGGCTTCCTGGCCCATCACCGTGGCACCGTCACACAACTGAGCTTTTGGCTGGCAAGTGACGGCTTTCGGCAACGGTGCATTTTCTGGCAAGGGCTTGCCACGACTCATCAATGAAACCTGAGCATCGCCCCCAAGCAACGACGCTGAGCCGATGGTGGCGGTGACCGGTAAGGGCAGACGCAGGTCACCCTTCGTGATTTCCAACTCTGCAACCACCGCACTCGAGGTGACTTTGATCGAGCGCACCGAGCCAACCAAAATGCCGCGGTAGGTCACCGGCGAACGCTCGGCCAGTCCTGACGCATCATTGAAATTCGCCGTCAGTCTCCACTCGCTCGAGCCCAATCGAATGCCACGCATCCACATCCCCATGGCAGCAAAACCAACCAGGCCACCAAGGACAGTGAATCCGACGATGGCATCACGCACACTGCGTCGCATGGTGATCAGTGCTCCGCAGGCTGCATGGGTCCGCGCAGGCTACCCGTCCTGAACTGT
>ERZ802830.2732-NODE-2732-length-15648-cov-61.7525_pt1 | contig 15648 bp, 13 predicted proteins | sample MGYA00345654_ERZ802830 | MGnify/ENA primary metagenome ERZ802830 (study PRJEB30503, sample SAMEA104212375) | marine metagenome | biome: Westerlies Biome; feature: [SRF] surface water layer (ENVO:00010504) within the epipelagic zone...; material: water... | reverse complement strand
CGTATCATGCAGCTGTTCCAATTGTCGCACGTGATCGGATAGGCTTGGCTGGCTTAGGTTTAACGCGCGCGCAGCGCTGGAAAACCCGCCATGCAACGCAACAAAGTGAAAGGCGCGAAGTTGGGTATATCTCATATATAAGTTTTTCCGATCATTTAATATGATTAATGTATTTTACTTATAGCATAATGAGGCGCATTTAGGGAATGTAAATTGGGAGAGCCCATATGCCAAACACCGACTGTTTTGAAAAATTACCCAAGCCCGCGCTTGGCGAGCCGTATTTGTTAACGCCAGGTCCGCTCACCACGGCCTATGAAGTAAAACAAGAGATGCTCAAAGATTGGGGCAGTTGGGATGATGATTTTCGCGCTATGACAGCGCAGATACGAACAGGTTTGCTGGCGCTGATTGGCCCAAAAGCCGATCTTTATGATTGCGTGCCAATGCAAGGCCCTGGATCTTACGCGGTTGAAGCCATGTTGGGCAGTTTTGTGCCCCAAGATGGCAAGGTTTTGGTTTTGGCCAATGGCGCGTATGGCATGCGTGCCGCCGCCACATTAGAGTATCTTGGCCGCGATAAAGTCGTTTTAGACAAGGGGGATTATATGCCACCTCGCGGCGCTGAAGTGGCAGAAATTTTAGCAAAGGATCCGGAAATCACCCATGTGATGGCAATTCATTGCGAAACCTCGTCCGGAATTTTAAACCCGATCGAAGAAATTGCCGAAGCAACCCGCGGCGCAGGGCGCAAATTGTTGATTGATTCGATGTCGGCCTTCGGGGCGCTTGCGCTGCACCCCGCCCAGCTTGGATGCGCAGCCTTTGTCTCCTCGGCCAATAAATGTATCGAAGGCGTGCCCGGTTTCAGCTTTGTAATCGCGCAAACCACCGAGTTGCAGGCCGCGCGCGGCAATGCGCATTCTTTAAGCCTTGATGTTGAAGCGCAATGGCGGGTCATGAATGACACCGGGCAATGGCGCTTTACGCCGCCCACGCATGTGGTGGCCGCCTTTTTAAAGGCTTTGGCCGCCCATGCTGCAGAGGGCGGTGTTGAGGCGCGCGGAGCGCGCTACACTCAAAACCGCGATATCATGGTATCGGGCATGCGCGCACTTGGATTTGAAACATTGCTGGAAGAGCGCTGGTTATCGCCAATCATCGTTACATTTTTCTGCCCTGCTGACCCGGCATTTAAATTCAGCCAGTTTTATGATGCGATGAAAGAACGGGGCTTTATTATCTATCCCGGAAAGCTGACAATTGTAGACAGTTTTAGAATCGGGTGTATTGGTCAGATAGACACCGATGTGATGCACCAACTGCTGACTGCGGTGAAAGCCGCATTGGCGCAAATGGGCGTTGCAGATGCGGCCCCGCCGCGCGCCGCGCTAAACGAACGACGCAAATTATTAGCCTAACGAATGAAGAAAGCAATCGAATGACAATGAATACGGATGTAAATGTAAACGGGCGAGTTTATGCAGCCCCAAAAACCTGCGCGATTGTGATCTGTCTTGATGGCTGTGAACCGGCGTATTTGGATGTGGCGATTGGCGAAGGTTTGATGCCCACATTAAAGCGTATCCGGGCCATGGGCAGCGATCATCTTGCCCATTCGGTGATCCCCTCGTTCACCAACCCCAACAATATGTCGATCGCGACAGGGCGCCCACCCGCCGTACATGGCATTTGCGGCAATTACCTGTATGAGCCGGAAACCGGCGAAGAAGTGATGATGAATGATGTGCGTTTTTTGCGCGCCCCAACCGTGTTCGGCGGCCTGTACAATGCCGGGGCAAAAGTGGCCGTGGTCACGGCCAAAGACAAATTGCGGGCGCTGTTGGGCGCGGGGTTGAAATTTGATGAAGATCGGGCGATTTGTTTTTCCTCAGAAAAGGCCGATCAAGCTACCTTGGCCGAAAACGGGATTGAAAATGCAAGCGCCTATATGGATCGCCCCGTGCCAGAAGTCTATTCTGCCGATCTGTCAGAATTTGTTTTTGCCGCCGGGGTAAAGCTTCTCAAAACCTGGGCGCCAGACGTGATGTATCTGTCAACCACAGATTATATCCAACATAAATTTGCCCCTGATGAGCAAGGCGCAAAAGATTTCTATGCTATGTTTGACCGTTATCTGGCCGAATTAGACGCATTAGGCGCAGCAATTGTGGTGACCGCCGATCATGGTATGAAGCCCAAACATCAAGCCGATGGCACCCCAGCGGTGATTTATATTCAGGATGTATTAGACCAGTGGCTGGGTGAAAAAGCCGCCCGTGTTATTCTGCCCATCACCGATCCTTATGTTGTGCATCATGGCGCTTTAGGTTCATTTGCAACGGCCTATTTGCCAGAGGGCTGCGATCACGGGGAAATCATTGCCCGCCTAACAGCTTTGCCCGAAATGCTTTCAGTGCTCAGCAAAGAAGAGGCAGTGGCCGAATTTGAACTGCCCTCAGATCGGATTGGCGATATTGTCATGGTTTCAACCGAAAATATGACCATTGGCACTTCCCAGCATCGCCATGATCTGGCCGCACTGAAAGAACCCTTGCGCAGCCATGGCGGGCTTACCGAACAAACCGTGCCGTTCATCGTAAACCGGGTTATGGATTTGCCAAATGCGCCCCAATTGCGAAATTTTGATGCGTTTTATTATGCCTTGCAAGCGGCAGCGCAGTAAATCTGCGCTCAACATGCGCCCGCCAAAGTCTTTTGGCGAGCTTAAAAACGAGGAGGGGGTTGAAAAAACCTCACTGCCCTTCTCTTAAGAAAACCGCGGTTGTCTAAAGATGGGCTATGACCGCAAATTAAACAATGCGAAGAAGAATGAGGCTCCAAATGACAGCGACAGAAGAAATTCGACACGAAGCCATGCGCATCGGAGGCGAAAAAGTCTTTACAGACGATGTGGTCGAGGTGCGCTATCCCTATACGGATGAGGTGGTGGCCACGGTTCCGGCCGGCACCGCAGAACATGCGGCGAAAGCCTTTGCGATTGCCGCCGCCTATAAACCCAGCTTAACGCGGTATGAGCGCCAGAAAATTCTGTTTCGCGCGGCCGAATTGATCCGTGAACGCCGCGATAGCATCGCGCATTGGCTCACCTTGGAATTGGGCATTTGCCAACAGCATGCGCTTTATGAAACCGGGCGTTCTTATGATGTGTTTATGTTGGCCGGTCAGGCCGCCATTCAAGATGATGGTCAAATCTTCAGTTGCGATCTGACACCGCATGGTAAACCGCGCAAAATATTCACCAAGCGCGAACCGGTGCGCGCGATCTCGGCCATCACCCCGTTCAATCATCCCTTAAACATGGTGGCGCATAAAATCGCCCCCGCGATTGCAACCAATAACTGCGTTGTGTGCAAACCAACCGAGTTAACGCCGCTGACTGCGATCACATTGGCGGATATTTTATACGAAGCCGGCCTGCCGGTTGAAATGTTCCAAATCGTTACCGGATGGCCCAAAGATATTGGCGATGAAATGGTCACCAATGAAAATATTGATATTGTCACCTTCACCGGCGGTGTGCCTGTGGGCAAAATGATTGCGCAAAAAGCCGGATATAAACGCGCCGCGCTTGAGCTTGGCGGCAATGATCCACTGATTATTCTAAATGATCTCTCTGATGCAGACCTTGAAAAAGCTGCGACGATTGCGGTGGCCGGTGCCACGGGAAATTCCGGCCAGCGCTGCACGGCAGTTAAGCGGATCTTGGTGCAAAACAGCGTGGCGGATAAATTTGTACCCCTGGTGCTGGAAAAAGCCAAAGCCATCCGCTTTGGCGATCCGATGGATCCAGACACCCAATTGGGCTGCGTGATCCATGCAAAAGCTGCAGAACTATTTGAAAAGCGGGTCTATATGGCCGAAGCAGAGGGCGCAGAAATCCTGTACCACCCGGGGCGCAACGGAGCGCTTTTGCCCCCGATCGTGATCGATAAAGTGCCCCATAGCTCAGAATTGGTGATGGAAGAAACCTTTGGCCCGATCGTACCGATCGTGCGCGTGCCCGATGATGATGCCGCCGTGATGGCAATTTCAAACTCAACCGAATTTGGATTGTCCTCGGGCGTCTGCACGAATGATTTTACCCGCATGCAAGCCTTTATCGAGGGGTTGGATGTGGGCACTGTGAACATTTGGGAACAACCGGGGTACCGTATTGAGATGTCACCCTTTGGCGGCATCAAAGATAGCGGGAATGGCGTCAAAGAAGGGGTTTTGGAAGCCATGAAATTCTTCACAAATGTCAAAACCTATTCTCTGCCATGGCCATAGACAAACAAGTGATGAGCGGCGCAGGCTTGCTGACTTTTCGTGAATAGCACGAAAAGCGTAACCGGCACCCGCACTGTATGTAAGACCCGATGATAAGCCCCGGGGTCATGCTAATCGCGTTAAGCGCGGCGCTTTTGCACGCCACATGGAATGCTATGGTCAAGGGAGCCGCTGATCGCGCATTATCGATTGGCTTGGTCTCTTTAGGGCATTTCGTGCCCGCCCTGCCGTTTTTTTTAATCTTGCCCGCGCCGGATATGGCAGCTCTGCCCTATATCGTTGCGTCAACGGTAATTCATTGGGGCTATTACTTTTTCTTGATTGCAGCCTATAAAAACAGCGATCTTTCAGTGGCCTATCCGATTGCGCGGGGGGCAGCGCCGGTTTTAATCGCCTTGGGTGCCACGATCTGGCCGGGGGAAATTCTATCGCTCATGGCTTGGGGTGGGATCATCGGCGTCTCTTGCGGCGTTGCGCTCCTCGTCGTATCCCGCGCCACCGGTACGGTGACAAAAGCCCTGTTTCCCGCCTTCATCACCGCTTTAATGGTGGCGGCTTATTCAATCGTGGATGGGATTGGGGTGCGCGTTTCAGGCGCGCCTCTCTCATATATAACATGGCTTTTTACCGCGGAAATCTGTGTCACTCTATTCGTGCTAATGCCTCGGCGCGCCTTGATCAGGCAAAATGGTGTAAAACAATTTTTGACGGGATTTTCAGGCGGGGTTCTTTCAAGCCTGTCTTATGCTTTGGCGGTTTTTGCGCAAACCTTAGCGCCTTTGGCTTTGGTCGCCGCGATCCGCGAAACATCGGTTATTTTGGCGGCGCTTATCGGAGTCATTTGGTTTAAAGAGCGGCCAGTTCTGATGCGCATCTGCGCCGCATGCGTTGTTGCCTTTGGCGTGATCCTAATTGCGCTTTCTTAGAATTTGAGTTTTATGGGAAAAACCGAGTAACCCCGCTAGACCGCCCGATAAGGATTACCTATCATCCGCTCTAGCGTGAAAGGAAACCCAATGGCCAAGCCGCGCAACGTTCTGTTTATCGTGATTGACCAGCTGCGGGCAGATTGTCTGACAGGGGCGCTTGCCACGCATGTAGATTTGCCCAACTTGCGCCAGTTTATGAGCGAAGCGGTGACCTTCACCCGCAATTTTTCAGTCACAAATCCCTGCGGACCATCGCGCGCCTCGCTTTTGACGGGGCAATATTCGATGAACCACCGCTCTGTGCGCAATGGTGCACCGCTGCGCCATGACATTCCAAGCCTTCCAAGCGAATTGCGTAACTCAGGCTATCTGCCGCTTCTTTATGGCTATACTGACACCTCACTGGACCCGCGCGTTCACGCAGCAGATGATCCCGCGCTAACAACCTATGAATATGTGATGCCCGGGTTTCAAGAGCGGCTCGAAATGCGATCTGAGCAATCTATTCCCTGGCTGTCGCATTTAGCAGCGCAAGGCTATATTTTCAAAAATCATGATGATTTATACATCCCAGTGGCCGCGGATGGCGCCCACCCCGAAATCACTGACCCAGCGCTTTACGCCGCAAAAGACAGCGATACCGCCTTTTTAACAAATGCCTATTTGGCCGATCGCACAACCCGGGATACCTCAAATTGGTTTTCGCATTTAACCTATTTACGCCCGCACCCGCCTTTGGTCGCGCCGGCCCCCTATAATACGCTTTATGATCCCCAAAAACTGCCCTTGCCCCACCGCCTAAACAGTCAGGCGTCAGAAGAAGCCGTGCATCCGTTTTTCGCGCCAATGTTTGACAGCGCAACCCCGGCGCATTTCGTATCTGGCATGCCCGATTTAAAACCCAACGAAGATACGGTGCAGGCTTTGCGCGCTGTATATCTTGGGCTTGCGAGCGAAGTAGACCATCATATTGGGCGGGTGATCACCGATTTGAAACAAGCGGGCCACTATGAGGACACGTTGGTAATCATCACAGCAGATCATGGCGAGATGCTGGGGGATCGCCACGCATGGGGCAAAATGAGCGTTTATAACGCCGCCTATCACACACCCCTTATTATCCGAGCGCCGCGGCTACAGGCCCAATCTGGAATGCAAGTGCAGCTGCAAACTGAAAGCGTGGATATTGCCCCAACAATACTTGACTGGATCGGATCAGATATTCCAAACTCGATGGATGGACAGTCCCTATTGCCGCTCATCAAAGGAGAAACACCCGAAAACTGGCGTAAATTCACTTTCTCAGAGCTAAATTTTGGACATCCCCTTTTTCCGACTAAATGGCAAAAGCAGCTGGGACTATCCATTGATGAGTGCAGTTTAAGCATTTTACGTAATGCGCAATTCACGCTGGTTGAATTTGCCGGCGATCTGCCGCCTTTACTGTTTGACCATGCAAAGAAAGGAGAGCTTGAAAACGTAGCAGAACAGGCGAACTATGCCCCCAACCTTGCCCGTCTGACGCGGCAAATGTTGAAATTTCGAATGCAAAATATGGATCGCAGTTTGGCCTTAAGCGCGCTTACTGCACAGGGGCCGCAAACCGCCTTTCGCCATAACATAACAAAACGCGCCTAAGATTGCAGCGCAGGCCCGTGTTCGACGGGCTATGCGGTTAAACAGCGCTGAACATGCCCCTATGCGCAGGGCGCAATGGAAGACAGGCCCTGTTCAATAATATCGAAGGCTGAAAACAACTCGGATTCTGTAATGGTTAAGGGCGGGCATAGCGTCAGCACGCAGCCACCGCCAATTTTATAACTCAAACCATGTGACAGCGAATGGTATAAAATATCCTCGGCAGCTTTAAGCGCCGGTTGGTTATCAATCCGCAGCTCAATGCCAAAAAATAAGCCCAAGCCCCGTATATCATAAACCAGCGGATATTTAGCTTTGATCTCTAAAAGCCGCTCTAATCCACGCCGCCCCAACGCACGCGCGTTTTCAATAAGCCTATCCTCAAACAAACAGTCAATCGTGGCCAAAGCCGCCGCGCAACCAACCGAAGATTTTTCATGCGTGTAATGGCCCAAAGCCCGATCGCCCGTTACGTCCAGATCTTCGCGCACCAGCAACGCCGCCATCGGGAAAATACCTCCCCCCAGCCCTTTTCCGATCACCAGCATATCAGGCACCACGTCGAAATGCTCGCAGACAAACATTTCTCCGGTACGGCCAATCGCGGATGGAATTTCATCAAAAATCAAAAGAATGCCATGTTCATCGCAAATGTCACGGACGCGGCGCCAATAGTTCTTTGGTGGCAATTCAACGCTCGTCCAACGCATGGGTTCGGCGATCAAAGCCCCAATATCACCTTCCATTTCTATCACATATTTTAAATAGTTTAGGCAGCCCTCATGCTGCTCATCTTGGCAATTGAAATGGCATTTTCCGCGCGTTGGCGGTGGAATATGTTCACAGCCCGGCAAAAGCGGCCCAACATCCTTTCGAAACAGGCTTTCCCCGCCAATCGAGATGGCATCCAATGAGGCACCGTGAAAGCTTTCCCACATCGAAATGGTTTTGTGCCGCCCGGTCGCATAGCGCGCCAGTTTTAAGGCCATGCCGATTGCATTGGTGCCGCCAGGCGCGAATAACATTTTATTGAGCTGCCCCGGCGCCAATTCCGCTAAACGACGCGCCAAATCAATCGCCGTTTGATTTGTGTAGCGCCTCGGGCAAAATGGCAACGTATCCAACTGCTCTTTGATCGCTTCAACCACTTTGGGATGGCCATAGCCAACTTGGTGTACGCTATTGCCATGAAAATCCATGATTTGGCGGCCTTGGGTATCTTCCAGATAAATCCCGTTGCTATGCGTCAAAACGTTCAAACAGGGGCTCGATAACGATTGATGCAAAAAATACTGCGCATCTTGCGCAAGCAGGTCTTGGGTTGAGGCATCAATATGGGCTGCCGACCAAGCCGCTCTTTGAGGCGATAGGTTGACATCGCCCTCCGACACGCTGGCTTTCGGTTTTAAGGAATATTTTTGCGCCATTTTAACCGCCCAATGTTGAAAATTGATCCCGCCAACTTAAGCCTGCCTCTGTTTTGGATTTGGGGCGGTATTCGCATCCGAATGCCCCTTGATATCCCAAAGCTTGAAACTGAGGCAGTAAAACGCCGTAGTCAAGCGCCCCTGGAAACGGTTCGGCGCGCTGCTCTGCCGCTGCAATTTGAATGTGACCAATTTTATCGACATAGCGTGAAAAATGTTCCAATAGATCACCGCTTTGGATGAACACATGGTAACAATCAAACATAATTTTTAACCGCGGATTGTTGACCGCGTCCAAAACTTGGCCCGCCTGCTCAAGGGTCCGCAAAAAATACCCGGGCAATTGTTCTTCACATACCGGTTCAATCACAATGGTTAAAGTCGAATGATCCAGCGCATATTCGAGATTTTCAACAAAGGTCTCGAATGCTTCTGGCGTCTGCTCACTGAAGCCTGACAAAATATGCAACGCCTTTGCTCCGATCTCTTGCGCAAGCCTCGCCGCCTCCCGAATGTCGTGTCGCGCGATGTGCTGACGATCTGGAATCGCAGCGCAACCAAAACTGGGGCCCATGCGTACATTCATACTGTTCACGGGCAGCCCAACCTCTTTCAACAGAGATTTCAAATCACCCAGATCTTCAAAATGCGCTTCATCGTGCAATTCAACCGAGTGGAACCCGTGTTTTTTGGCGCTCCGTATCCGGTCCAAAAACGGCAGCTCTTTCCAAAGATATCCCGTATTTGCAGAAAAGTTAAACGCCATTAAGCTTTCCCCCTAAAGCTAAGGAATCAGCACTTCGCGCACAGTTTTTGCATCGGCAAGGCGATCCATCGCTGCATTTAAATCATCAAACCCGATCAAACGCGACATCAATTTATCCACTCTTTCACAATTTATAAATGAAGGCCGGTTTGCCGAACATATTCGTAAGATGCGCCGGCTCTATCGCGACCGTCGAGACATGTTTCTAAATTGCCTTCTTGAAAACTGCTCGGACAGCCTGATCCCGCAGAAAAGCGATGCAGGAATGCATATTTTAGCAGATTTAAAACCTGGGATCGAAGATCAAACAGCCCATAAAGCCCTGCTTGCGCATGGTATAGATTCGCTTCCATTATCGGTTTATTGCAGCGAGCCAATCCAAAGATCGGCGCTGGTGTTAGGCTTTTCAGGCGTGCCGCTAAAAGCGATGCCTCGATCAACAAAGAAATTGGGGGAAAAATTACGAAGCTTGCATTAAGGCGCCCTGCTTGGCGGTGTTCGACCACGCTCATAGGGCGCTTTTCAGCCCAAGTAAGTTGTAGAAATGTCCGCTGGGTTTTTACGCAGCGCGGGCTGAGGCTTTATAAGCCGCGCAGGGGGCTGCCTTGGGCATTCGCAGGTAAACCGCCCTTGGCGTATTTGACCAATCCGGTTCCTTGTTCAAGCCCTCAATCGCTTTAAGCAAAGCAAGGCTTAGCCCAGCTGGCATTACACGGTGACATTCGCCAACACATCCTTGCGCGTGACCTCAGATTTTTTAGCCGCCATGGTCACGCGGCCGCGTTTTAACGTATAAAATCGGTCTGCAAGACTGAAGGCAAAATCAAAATATTGCTCCACCAAAATAATCGCCATATCTCCCTGCTGTTTCAGCAGTTCAATCACCTCACCGATTTGGCTGATAATATTGGGCTGTATGCCCTCGGTCGGTTCATCTAGAATCAGTAATTTGGGACGGGTAATCAACGCGCGGGCAATCGCCAATTGCTGTTGCTGACCCCCCGATAAATCGCCACCCTTGCGCGCTTTCATTTTCTTTAAAACTGGAAACATTTCGTAAATATGATCGGGGATTTGTTGATCTTTGGGCGGCAAACAAGAATAACCTGTCTGTAGGTTTTCCTCGACGCTCAGCAATGGAAAAATATCGCGGCCCTGTGGCACATAGGCCACCCCAGATTGGGCGCGTTTAAAGGGGGTCAAACGGGTTAAATCCTGCCCGTCCAATTGAATATGGCCAGCCGCCACCGCATGCGCGCCCGATATGGCCCGCATCAAACTGGTTTTGCCTACACCATTTGTACCCAAAACGCAGGTTACCTGGCCTTTTTGGGCCTCCAAATCGATATCATAAAGGATTTGCGACTTCCCATAAAACAGATTGATTTTTGAGGTCTCAAGCATCGCTTACCTTCCTAAATATACATCCAGCACGTCTTGATTGGCGGTCACGTGATCCAACCGCCCCTCCGCCAGCACCGCGCCTTCATGTAAAACCGTCACTTTGCATTCAAGCCGCCTGACAAATTCCATATCATGCTCCACAACAACCACAGCGCGGGTTTTTGCGGCATTGACCAGCATCGCCGTTGTCTTTTCGCGCTCGGTTGCAGTCATACCGGCCGCCGGTTCATCCACCAGCAACAGTTTTGGATCCTGCGCCAGTAACATGCCAATCTCGAGCCATTGTTTCTGGCCATGGCTCAGCTCGCCTGCCAAACGGTGTAATGCGTTATCAAGCGAGATATCACGCGCCAAATCCTCCACTTTTTGGTGATCAGACTTACGGCGCTTATAGAACAACACGCGGAACACATTGCGGTGGTTTTTCAACGCCAATAATAGGTTTTCAAAGACTGTTTGATCTTCAAACACGGTAGGTTTCTGAAATTTACGCCCCACCCCTGCTTGCGCAATCTGTGCTTCATCCAAAGACAATAAATCAATGCTTTTATCGCCCCATTTCACAACCCCTGTATCGGGGCGCGTCTTGCCCGTGACAATATCCATAAAGGTGGTTTTGCCAGCTCCATTGGGGCCAATAATTGCCCGCAACTCTGCCGCTCCGATCTGAAAAGACAGGTTGTTAATGGCTTTGAAACCATCAAAGCTGACCGAAACGCCAGACACTTCTAAAAGCGAGCTCATCCTCAGCGCCTTTTCATAAATTTTAAATCGAACAGGCCACCGATCCCCTTTGGCGCGAATAGCGTTACCAGCACAAAAGACACACCCAGCAAAACTTGCCACCAATCCACCCATTTGATCACACCAAACCCAAGCGATAGATCCGGCGCCTGCCCACCGGTAAACCATGTGGATAACAGGCTGACAAACGCCGCCCCGATTACCGCACCATAAATGCGCCCGCGTCCGCCAATCGCCACCCAAACGGCCAGATAAATTGAGGCAATCGGGGCCATTTCTGCCGGGTTTACGATACCGGCTTGCGGATAATATAGCGCCCCGGCAATGCCCGCGATGCAGGCCGTTACGGTGAAAATAGCAAGTTTATAATGTTCCACTTGATAACCGAGAAACCGCACCCGCGCCTCATTATCGCGAATGGCCCGAATAACCGATCCAAATTTTCCACCCACAATGAAACTGATAAGAAGATAGCCCCCCCCAAGAGCTGCCGCCGAGCCCCAGAGAAACCACAAGGCCACCTGATCTTGGCCTGCGCTCACATAAGGCAGGTTTTGCAAACCCGATAAGCCGTTATTGCCGCGCAAGCCGCTTTCATTTTGAAACAGGTATAATGACAACGCCAAAGTGAAAGCTTGAGTCAAAATTGACAGATAAACGCCCGTTACCCGCGACCGGAACGCCAACCATCCAAACAAAAAGGCCAAAGCGCCGGGCAGGGCCACCACCAAGACGAGCTGCAAAAAAAGGCTATCCGCAACGGCCCAAATCATCGGAAATTCGCTGCTGCCCACCACCCCAAAAATTTGCGTGCCGACCCCCTCAATCACCTCTTGCGGGGTGGGCGGAATTTCCGCTTGCGCCATCGATGTGGCCACAATGGTTTCGGTGCGCGCATACATCAGCCACATGCCAATCATATAGCCACCCAACCCAAAAAAGGCGAAATGCCCCAGGGATAATATGCCACAATACCCCCAAACCAAATCCATCGCGATAGCCGCAAGGCACAAACACAATGTTTTGCCGATGGTTTTGATGAAGGATGTCGAAATCACGCCGCCCCCCATTCCTTCCGACAAAACGGAAACGATGATCGTAAAAATGGCCAAGCCTGATAGGAAGATCAATGCCGAAGGCGGGATTTTAAAACTGGTCATAAGCCTACCTCAATCTCCTGCTGCGCGCCCTTTAAGCGCGATGATGCCCCGCGGGCGGAACTGGATAAAAATGATAATAAATAGGATCATGTAGGTCTGCGCCGCCAATGTATTGGACGGGTTGAACCATTCAATGCCCTTTTGCAAAAAGCCCACCATCGCCGCGCCTGCAAGGCTGCCCCAAATATTCCCAACGCCACCTACAACCACGGTCATAAAGCTTTGCACGATGTAATCATTGCCCATCTCAGAGGTGACTTTGGCGTAAAGGCCGATCGCCACACCGGCAATGCCTGCAATCCCAGAGCCTAACCCGAAGGTTAACATATTCACCCGATCTGGATTAATCCCCATCAAAGCGGCCATTTGCGAATTCTGCGTCACCGCGCGGGTTTCCAACCCTAGGCGGGTGCGTTTCATAATAAACAGGAACAACGCCAGAAAAATCAGTGCCAGAACGAAAATGGCAATGCGAATAAAGCTGATGGACACCACATCATTGATCATCCAGGCCCCCCCCAGCCAATCGGGTGAGGTCAGCGGGCGTGCTTGCGTTCCAAATATATTTTTGGCCATTTGTTGGAGGGCAATCGAAATTCCAAAGGTCGCCAAAAGCGTTTCAAGGGGGCGGTTATACAACCACCGGATAACCAAGCGCTCCATGACAACACCGGCGCAAAAAGTCACTGCAAAAGCAGTTGGAACCGCCAGTAAAATTGACAAAGTTTCATCTGGCACGATTTGTTGCAATACATAGCCCGTATAAGCGCCCATCATGATAAATTCGCCATGCGCCATATTGATAACGCCCATCACACCAAAGGTGATCGCCAATCCTATCGCTGCCAAAAAATAAATCGAAGCCAGCGAGATCGCATCTAGAAGGATATCAATCATGTTCGACAAACTCACCCGATATGAAATGGCTTTCAGCGCCGCTTGCGCCGCTGCAGTGATTTGCGGATCAGGTTCAAGATATTGATCAAAGAAGCTAAAATTTGACACGGTCGCGTCAATCGCACTTTGGCTGATTTGCGCCGGCACCAAGCCAGCTTGCGCCAAAGCCCCATAGGCCTTCATACGGGCGGCTGGATCGTCTAATTGAGCGATTGGAACGCCGCCAATACGACCCCCGTCAATATTGTCAATCAACGCTTGCTTGATTTGCTCTAAAGAAGGCTGCGCGGCGGCCTCACCTCCCGCCACCAGCAATTGATAGGCCTTTTGGGTTGAGAAACCATTCTGACCCGGCACCAAAACTTTTGCGATATTAGCGTCATCCGGCAGCGCAGTTGCATAGGTGCGCCGGGTCGCTAATAGTGGGTTAAGCGCACCGCGTACCTCAACATCCAACGAGCCGCCAATTGCCGCAATTGCCGTAAGCCGCGCATCAACAGATTGGCCGTATTTCAGCGTTAACAAATGCACCAACTGCTGCTTTTCTGCCACTAAGGCGGGATCTGTTTCTAGCTCCAGCGATTGTTTGAGCAAGGGTAAATAGGCCGGATCTTCATTTCTGCGTATAGACGCTAAGGCGGCTTTGCGCATAGCAATATCCGACGCATTTAATTGAAACGTCACCAAAGCCCCGGAGATTAAATTGCGCACGCCGCTATTGGGTTTGATCTGCTTAAACCCGGCCTTTTCAAACGGCCCAAGATCGGATTGCGTATCAAGATCAATCATCCGTTTATCTTGAACGGCGATGATCGCGTTGGTGCTTTTATTCAGCCATAAGGCTTTGGCGCGCCATTGCACCAGCATAAATTCTACATTTGGTAATTTGCTTGCGACAAGCGCATCGATCGCTGGCTGGATCGTTTTACGCGAGCTTTTTGCTATCGCTTGGCTATGGGTGCTGACAATCTCTGACAAGCTTTGGGCGCTCAACGTGGCCTCGGAGCAGATCACCCAACACGCAAAAAGCGCAGCCGCTAAAACTCTCATACTTTTCACGCCTTGTACGGGTTGAAGGGCAAGACTGCCCTCCAACAATTTCCATCAAACGGATTAATAATTTGAACCGATTTGAACGCAGGATTTAGTTTGCGTGTTGTACATTCCGCATTCTAGGCCTGGCCAGTCAGACACCAAAACAGCGGATTCAGGCAGAAAATCTGTCCAAGCATCGCCGGGAACTTCGCTGGTTTGGCTGATGATATCAAACTGACCATCCGCTTGGATTTCACCGATCAATACCGGCTTTGACAAATGATGGTTGGGCAGCATTTCAGCCATTCCGCCGGTCAAGTTGGGAAATGTTTGGCCGTACATTTTGGCGCGCACCGCATCAACCTCTGAACTGCCCGCAGCTTCAACCGCGTTCACCCACATATTAAACCCGATATAATGCGCTTCCATCGGGTCATTCGTTACCCGCTCATCGCCCATACGTGCTTTCCAAGCGGCAACCCACTCAGTATTAGCCTCTACATCCGCTGACTGGAAATAATTCCACGCAGCCAGATGACCCACAAGATTGCTTGTGTCTAATCCAGAAAGTTCTTCTTCCCCTACCGAAAATGCAACCACCGGAATGTCATCTGCCGAAATACCTGCGGCTGCTAATTCCTTGTAAAAGCCAATATTTGCATCGCCATTAATCGTGGAAATCACCCCAACTTTTTTGCCATCGGCGCCTAAAGCCACCACGTCAGCCACGATTTTGGACCAATCAGAATGGCCAAAGGGCGTATAATTTACAAAGATATCCTCTGCCGCGATATCCTTTGAGATCAGATAACTTTCCAAAATATTATTGGTTGTGCGCGGATATACATAATCAGTGCCCAACAAGGCGAATTTTTCAACGCCCAGCTCTTCGAGGAAGTAATCCGTTGCTGGTATGGCTTGTTGGTTGGGCGCCGCGCCAGTGTAAAAGACGTTTTTCGAGCTTTCTTCGCCCTCATATTGAACCGGATAGAACAGCAAGCCGTTCAACTCTTCAATCACCGGCAAAACGGATTTGCGCGACACGCTTGTCCAATTGCCAAACATCACATCTACCTCATGCACAGTCAGCAATTCCCGCGCTTTTTCAGCGAATAAGGGCCAATCTGAGGCAGGATCAACCACAACTGCCTCCAATTGCTTGCCCAGTACACCACCCTTGGCATTTTGCTCCTCGATCAGCATCAACATCGTGTCTTTCAACGTTGTTTCTGAAATTGCCATCGTGCCCGATAAGGAATGTAGAACACCCACTTTAATCGTATCAGCGACCACGGCAGAGCTAAGCAGCGCGCTAAAAAGAACGCCGCCAGCCAAAGAATTTTTTAAATTTTTCA
>ERZ802830.2730-NODE-2730-length-15662-cov-6.51708_pt1 | contig 15662 bp, 10 predicted proteins | sample MGYA00345654_ERZ802830 | MGnify/ENA primary metagenome ERZ802830 (study PRJEB30503, sample SAMEA104212375) | marine metagenome | biome: Westerlies Biome; feature: [SRF] surface water layer (ENVO:00010504) within the epipelagic zone...; material: water... | reverse complement strand
AGATAAACATATACAAAACACTGAAAAATTAATAGATAGATTTAGGGCTAAAGCTTCAAAAGCTAGTATGGCGCAATCACTTATAAAAAAACTTAATAAGATTGAAAGAATTGAAATAGATCAAGAGGAAAATAAAACAATGAAGCTCAATTTCCCATTAAGTAAACAGCCAGGAAAAGTAATATTAGAGACCAAAGGGGTATCTAAACAATATGGAGACAATTTAGTTTTTAATCAAGTTGATATTTTACTTGAGCGTGGAAGTAAGATAGCTTTTGTTGGTCAAAATGGACAAGGTAAATCAACACTCGCCAAGATAATAGTTGGAGAAATAAAATTTCAGGGTCAACTTAATATAGGTCATAACGTTGAAATAGGATATTTTGCTCAAAATCAATCTGAGTATCTTGATGGAAAACTAACTATTTTACAAACAGTAGAGGAAGCGGCTACTGAAAACAACAGATCCTCTGTTCGAGATATGTTAGGGGCTTTCCTTTTTAAAGGAGATGATGTTGATAAAAAGGTAAGTGTTTTGTCTGGAGGGGAAAGAAATAGATTAGCATTATGCAAGCTTCTTTTACAACCGTTTAATTTTCTTGTAATGGATGAACCCACAAATCACCTTGATATTCTATCAAAAGATGTTCTTAAAAAAGCTCTAAAAAAATTTCAAGGTAGTTTAATTTTAGTTTCTCATGATAGGGATTTTCTTGATGAGCTTTGTACAAAGGTCATTGAGTTTAAGAATCAAAGAGTAAAAATTCATTTAGGAGGTGTAAAGTCTTATTTAGAAGAAAATAAAGTATTGTCTTTTAATGAGATAGATAAAAAATCAGAATCAATTAAATCTTCATTAAAACTAAATCATAAGAATGATTATATTATTCAAAAGAGTAAAGTTAGCATCGAAAGAAAAATAAAAAAACTGGAAAATAAAATCGATAAACTTGAAAAATTAATCAAAGCCATTGATATAGAATTAGAAATTAATTATGAAAAAACTATTAAAACTGAAAATTTTTTTGAAAACTACAATTATAAAAAAAAACAGCTTAAAGATTTTATTGATCAATGGGAATCCGAGCAAAATAAATTAAATAATATTTAATGGTAATAGAGCATTTTTTTCAATGTCCAAAATGTTGGCAAGAAATATCAGTTTTAATCGATACATCTATAAACCAAGATGAATATATTGAAGACTGTGAAGTTTGTTGTAACCCAATGTTAATTGGTTTTTCATATGAGAATGGGCTTTTAGAATCATTCTACTCAAAATCAATTGAGCAATAGAAATTTAAATTAATTATGTTAAACTATTAATATATCTCTCTGCATCTAATGCTGCCATACATCCGGTACCTGCTGCAGTAACTGCTTGTCTATATTCTTTGTCTTGAACATCACCCGAAGCAAAGACTCCAGGTTTATTAGTTTTTGTTGTTTTTCCTTTTGTGATAATATATCCACCATCATCCATTTCTAGTTGTTTTAGAAAAATTTCAGTATTTGGTTTGTGGCCAATAGCAATAAAAAGACCAGTTATTTTTATTTCTTCTTTCCCCCCAGTTTTATTATTTATAATTCTTAAACCCTCAACTACTTGATCTCCTAATACCTCATCTACTTCAGAAAAGTATCTTAAATCAATATTTTTTGTATTTGTAACCCTATGTTGCATTGCTTTAGAGGCTCTCATTTCTCCCTTTCTGACTAACATAGTTACTTTTTTACAAATATTTGCTAAATAAGTTGCCTCTTCAGCTGCTGTATCTCCCCCTCCGACAATTGCTACATCCTGATCTTTATAAAAAAAACCATCACACACAGCACATGCTGAAACTCCGCCACCACGTAACCTTTGTTCACTCTCAATTCCTAGATATTTAGCAGTAGCACCAGTACTTATTATAATGGTTTTAGCTTTAAGTTCTGTCTTTTCATCTACCCAAACTCTATGAACTCCTCCTTCATCATTTGAGAAATCTACTTTACTTACATAACCGGTTCTAACTTCTGTTCCAAATCTCTCGGCTTGTTTTTGAAGATCAACCATCATTGCTGGACCATCTACTCCATCTGGGTAACCTGGAAAATTATCTACTTCTGTGGTTGTAGTTAGTTGACCTCCAGGTTCCATCCCAACATACATAATAGGTTTTAAATCTGCTCTTGCAGCATAAATTGCAGCGGTATAGCCTGCAGGCCCACTACCTATTATAAGTGTTTTTATAATCTCCATATATTTATATTCTACTTCAAATTTATGATTTATAGATTAAGATATTTAGACTTTGTAATAAGTATTTGGTTTCTGTTAATAAATTTTATTTTTGTAAAATGAAAAAAATATTGACCATAAGTTTTTTTTTATATTTTCAAAATTTTATTTATGCACAAGACTTAATTAGTCTATCAGAAAAAAATCAGATTGTATCAGTATTAAAAAGTCAAGAAACGGATTGGAATGAAGGAGATATTGATAGTTTTATGAAAGGATACCTCAATTCAAATGATTTAGTTTTTAATGGTTCAAAGGGACCTTTTTACGGATTCAAATCAGTTAAAGAAAGATATAAAAATACATACCCCACTAAAAATGAAATGGGGAAATTAAAGTTTGAAATTTTAAAAATATCTGGAATAACAAAACACGTAGCTTATTTAGTTGGAAAATATATTTTGATTTATCCAGAGCATGTGGATTCAGGTTTTTTCACCTTAACATTCGTTAAATCAAATAATGAATGGTTAATTTTAAGTGATCACACCTCAAAAAGTAATAATTCAAAATGATTTCAATTAAACGAATTTCAGGTCTTTTATTTGGTCCAGTATTATTTATTTTAATACAATTTATCTCGCTTAATGATCTTAGTCCTGAGGGAAAATATGTTTTAGGAACAGCAAGTTGGATGGCAATTTGGTGGGTTTTAGAGGTTGTTGACATTGCCGTTACATCGCTTTTGCCAATTGTTATTTTCCCACTTACTGGGACTCTAAGTATATCTGAGACAACATCACAATATGGACACAATCTCGTTTTTCTTTATTTGGCGGGTTTTATAATTGCTATAGCTATTGAAAGATGGGGTTTACATAAACGAATAGCTCTAAATATAATTTCTTTTATGGGTACAAAAATTAATTTTATTATTCTAGGTTTCATGATATCAACCTCCTTTTTATCTATGTTCATATCAAACACGGCAACCACAGTTATGATGCTTCCAATTGCTCTTGCTATAATTACCCAATTAGATAATAAATCAAATGAATCAAGAAATAATAATCAAAACTTTTCTAAGTCACTTTTATTATCAATTGCTTATAGTGCTTCAATTGGGGGAATTGCAACTTTATTTGGGACCCCACCAAATATGGTTCTTAGAGGAGTTGTAGAATCTAATTTTGGATACACAATAACTTTTATGGATTGGTTTATTATAGGCTTTCCAATTTCAATAACATTACTTTTTTTATGTTGGATATATATTACAAAAATTTCAAATAATTATTTTATGGATGAATTTCCTTTAGGAAAAGATCAGATTATAAAATTAAAATCTGAATTGGGAAGAATCTCTGCTGAGGAAAAAAGAGTAGGGGTAATTTTCTTTTTGACTGCGTTATGTTGGATAACACGATCACAAATAGAAAAATTTTTACCTGGAATCGATGATACTATAATCGGAATAATTTTTGGAATCTTGTTATTTGTAATTCCTGTAAAGAGTAATAAAAGATCTTTATTAATATGGAAAGAGGCAGTAAAATTACCGTGGGGTGTTATAATACTATTTGGCGGTGGAATGGCTTTAGCAAAAGGTTTTGTTGATTCTGGATTATCTATATGGTTTGGGAATAATTTAACTTCATTAAATGGACTCCCTATGATATTATTGATTCTATCTATTGTTACAAGTGTTAACTTTTTGACTGAGATGACATCAAATCTTGCAACTACTGCAATGCTTTTACCAGTTCTTGCAGCTATTGGTCTAGAGATGAATATTGACCCGTTGATATTGATGATTAGTGCAACTATGGCTGCTTCATGTGCTTTTATGTTACCAGTTGCTACACCACCTAATGCAATTGTTTTTGGAGCTGGTTATCTTAGAATTCCAGATATGATAAAAAAGGGATTTTGGTTAAATATCATATCTATAATTTTAATTTCAATAATGGTATACTATTTTGTACCCATATTATTGAAATTTTAATTTTTTAAAAAATGATTCTACCAGGATTTAAAATGTTTTTTGGATCAAATAGTTTTTTAAGTTTTTTCATTAGCTGAATCTCTTCTTCTGATCTACTTGTTTTAAGATACCCCTTTTTATGAAGTCCTATGCCATGTTCAGCAGATAGTGATCCATTAAGCTTTTTTAGTGGAGAATATACAATTGAATTAATCAAATCAATAGTTTTTAAATCATCTTTATCCCTACCTATAATAAAATGAATATTTCCATCTGCAACGTGTCCAAAAGGAAAAATTGTTTTAACTGAATCAACAGTTTTTAATTTTAGAGTTATTGAATCAATAATTTCTCCAATTTTTGGAATTGGTATACTAATATCAAAATGTTGGTCATATTTTGCTTTAGATGCAAGAATAGATACATCCTCTCGAATTTGCCATATTTGATTTAATTCCTTTTCTGTTCTTGCCATTACTGCATCTTCAATTATTTGGTTTTTTAAAGCAGATTCAATATGATTTTCTAATAATTCATAGTCCTCTTTTGGTTGGCTTCCAAGACTTTCAACAAATACATAGTAATTATAATTGTATTCTATTGGTTTAATTAAATCTGAGGACTCAGTCATTGCTTTATAGGTGGAATTCCAAATTAATTCAAAACCACTAAGGCTACCACTTAATCCTTTTTCTAGATATTTAAGAAGTTCTACAACTTTTTTGTATGAATTTAGAGCAACAAAAGCAGAAGATCTGCTTTTTGGAGCTTCTTGAAGTCTCAGTACAACCCTTGTGACAATGCCTAGCGTACCTTCACTACCAATAAAAAGTTGTTTCAAGTCATATCCTGAATTATCTTTAATTATCTTCTTTAGTGAAGAAATAATTTTCCCATCAGGAAGAACAGCCTCAATTCCAAGTACCATTTGTCTTGTCATACCATAACGAAAAACTCTAAGTCCACCAGCATTAGCAGAAACTGCACCACCAATTTGAGCAGATCCCTTGGCTCCAAAATTTAATGGCAATAATAAGTCCTTGTCAGCGGCAGCATTGCTTAAGTTTTCAATTATTACTCCAGATTGTGTGGTAATTGTTTTGCTTTGAGGATCAATTTCTTCGATAGAATTCATTTTCTCCAAAGAAATTACTAACTCATCAATATTTGTTTCGGTACCTCCAACTAGATTAGTTAGTCCACCATGAATAATTATTTTTTGATCATATTTATTACACAGAGATACAATCTCACTTACCTCTTTGGTATTTTTAGGAAAAGTTACTGCAAGAGCTTGAAGAGGTTCATCAGTTTTCCATATATGAGAAAAACGAGATCTCACATCCTCACCCAAAAGTATCTGGTTGTCTTTTAAAATTGATTTTAATGAAGCAATTAAATTTTCTTTATTCATATGTAATAAAAGATAAATTTACATTTATCTAAGATAATTTTTTTTATATTTGGACATTAGTTTGATGGCTTGAAAAATAATAAATCTCTTTACCGCCTGTTAGCTGCTACTTTTTTGTTGTCAGTTTTTATTCTGCCTTTAGTATTGAACTTACTCAAAGTATTTGATGACCATAAACATGAGGTGTGCGATGATACTTCAACTCATTTTCATGAAAAATTAGATTCTTGTTTTTCTTGTAGTGATTTTAACATATCTGTTTTTAAATCAAACCCTTTATTAAAAATAAAATTTGAAAATAAATTTTTTTCAAAAAATCAATCAAAAGCATATCTATTTAATTTTTCTTCAAACAAAAACAAAACTTTATTCCTAAGAGGACCACCTAGTATAGTTTAATTTCTAAATAATTATTACTAATTAATCAAGCTAAGAGTTTCGTAGCACTTTTAACTAAATTAAACTATTAACAAAAATGAAAAATTTTAAATATTACTTTGGTACCCTTTTAATGATAACTTTAATTATCTCTTGTTCAAAAGATTCAATAACAGTTGAACCTGAGGCCGTTAATGAAGAAGAAGTTATCACAACTATGACAATAACACTCGCTCCAACAAGTGGAAGCACAACAATAGTAACTTTAAAAACACAAGATCTTGATGGTGATGGACCTAATGATCCAGTAGTATCTGTTTCAGGTAATTTAACCGCTGGAGCTGTATATGCAGGAGCAATGGAATTTTTAAATGAGTTAGAATCGCCTGCTGAGGATATAACCGAGGAAATAGAGGAAAAAGATCTAGATCATCAGGTTTTTTACACGCTTGCTGGCGGTTTAGATGCAACGATCGAATATGCTAACAATGATTCTGCCGGTAACCCATTAGGAACTGAGTTTACACTTACTGCAAATACTGCAAGTAGTGGATCACTAACTTTTACCCTAAGGCATGAACCAACAAAACCAAATACCGGTTTAGCAGATGCTGGTGGTTCAACAGATATTGAAACAACTTTCAATATTACTATAGAGTAGTTGTAAAGTTTTTTTAACAAAATTTATTTAATAAATCTTGGGGTAGTTTACACATTTTGTGATAACTACCCTAAGTTAATCCTTTATTTATTATTAAAATTATTTTAAGTGAATTGTGGTAAATGTAATAAAGAAATAAATCCTTCAAGGATAAAAGCATTACGAGAAACGAAAGTTTGTGCTGACTGTTCGGCGTTTTTGTATTTAATTGTCGCTCTTATCTTCTCTATTCAAATAAAAGGCCAAGATTGTAAAAATTCTTTTAGTGGTAAAGTATTCGATCTTCATGATAATTCTCCTCTTTCTGGGGCATCAATATCTATTGACGGAATTTATGTAAGTTTTACAAATGATAATGGTTTTTTCACAATTGATAATTTGTGTAATCAAAATTACACTTTTGAAATATCACATCCTCTTTGTGATTCAAAAGAATTTGATGTAAATATTTCAAAAAATAGAGAAAAAATATTTCGCTTAGAACACCACATAAAGGAATTAAATGAGATTATTTTGTATGGAAATTCATTTGAAAAAAAATCTAAAACTATTATTGAAAATGTTATATCAACTGAAACTCTTCAGAGTTATGCGAGTGAAACTTTAGGCGACGCACTGACTAGTTTATCAGGAGTCTCATCATTTAATACGGGGAATTCAATTGTTAAACCTGTTATTAATGGTTTACACAGCAATAGAGTTGAAATTATAAATAATGGAGTTAGAATGGAAGACCAACAATGGGGTGTAGAACACGCTCCAAATATTGATATAAATTCATTAGATAAAATCACTTTGATTAAAGGTGCCGGTGCATTACAATATACAGGAAGTGCTTTAGGTGGAATAATCATTGGAGAATCAGAAAAGATTTCTCTTAAAGATAGTCTATATGGAAATACCTCAATCATTGGAGCTTCAAATGGAAGAGGTAGTGTATTAAGATCAAAATTAACTAAAAGTCAAGCCAATGGATTTTATTATACACTCAATGCATCACTTAAAAGATTTGGAGATTACAGTGCACCAAATTACATAATGAAAAATACCGCCACAAATGAAAAAAGTCTTTCTCTAAAATTTGGTTTGAATCGAGTTAATTATGGATTTGAATTTTTATATTCATTTTTTAATAATGAAATTGGTATTTTAAGATCCGCTCACATTCATACTCCTCAGGATCAAGTACGAGCGATAAATAGTGATTTTCCCCTTTTCACAGGTGATTTTTCATATGAGGTTGAGGCACCGAATCAGGATGTAAAGCATCAGATCACAAGATTAAAGGCTTTTAAAAAAATAGATAATATTGGTGAATTTTCAATTCAGTATGATTTTCAAAGAAATAACCGTTTAGAATATGACATAAGGATTGGGGATGATAAATTTAAACCATCCACAGATCTTGAGCTGGATACACATACTCTTTCAATAGACTTGAAATCTAACCTAAAAAATCGAATCAAATTAAAAACAGGTTTGATGGCAAGATATCAAAAAAATTTTCCAGATCCAGCAACCGGAGTCAGAAGAATAATTCCAGATTACAAAAAATATGATTTTGGAATATATGCTATTGCTGATTATAGGATAAATGAAAGATGGTTAATAGAATCTGGATTAAGATATGATCACACACTAATGGATGTTTATAAATTCTACCGAACATCTTTTTGGGAGTCTCGAAACTATGATCAATTATTTTCAGAGCTTGTAATTAGAGAGGTTAATGCCCAAACCTTAATAAATACAGAAATAAATTTCAATAACATTTCTGGAACAATAGGGTTTAAAAATAATTCAGCCAAGTATACATCTTTTTTCAACTATTCTATTGCCTCAAGAGCTCCTAATCCATCAGAATTATTTAGTGAGGGTCTTCATCACTCATCAGCAAGGATTGAATTAGGAGATTTAAGTTTTAAATCAGAGATAGGACATAAGTTCTCCTACACACTTCAACGAAACGAAGAAAAATTTACCATATCAATTAATCCTTATTATAATATAGTGAAAGATTTTTTGGTTCTCGAACCAACATCTGTTCAGACCTCTATCAGAGGTAGTTATCAGGTTTGGGAGTACAGGCAGACAAATGCAAATTTATTTGGATTGGATATTGATGCAACCATTGCTTTATCAAAAAAACTTAGTTTTAATCATAAATCTTCAATTGTTAAAGGATACGATCGTATTCTAAAAATTCCACTTATTAATATGCCTCCAGTAAATACTCAAAATGAGATTATTTATGAAAATAAAAATTTTAAAAATCTTAAAATCGAATTTACTAGCAACTATGTCTTTCAACAAAATGAATATCCCGATAACAATTTTGAGGTTTTTATAGCTACCTCTCAATCATTTGAAACCGTCGATATAAGTTCACCTCCAGACAGTTATCATTTGATGAATTTCAATTCTAGCATAGATTTAAAAAACAAGAATTCAAAAAGACTATCTTTAAGTTTAAAAATTAATAATCTTCTTAATAAATCATATAGGAATTATTTAAACCGTATGAGATATTATTCACATGAATTAGGAAGAAATATTATTGTTGGTTTAAACTATAATTTTTAGGTACAAATTGTCTTCAATTATATTCAAAAGAAAAATGGGATTAGGAATAATTACCGCTACAGGTATTTGTTCTATGATGGGAGCATCAATTAATGTCGTACCATTTATGATTCAAAAAAACGTTCCTGGTATTGGAACTTATGTAGTTCCAGCCTTTATTTTTGCGGCTATCCCTGCATTATTAGCAGCCTTATCCTATTCAATTCTTGCTTCTGCAATGCCCAGGGCTGGTGGAAGTTATTTATATGCTAGTAGAGGTTTAAACCCATATTTAGGTTTTGCAGCTAGTTTTTCTCAATGGTTTGGGCTCTCGGTTGTTATTGGAGTTATTGCTTATATAATTCCACCTTTCTTAAGGGATATTTCAATATTATTAAACCTTGATTCCTTAACTCTTTTACTTGAAAATGGAACAGTGAGATTAAGTATAGCTCTTTTTCTAATTTGGTTTTTTGTCATAGTAAATATTAAAGGAACAAAAGCATACTCCATAGCAATAATGCCAATGCTTTATTTAATGTTTATTCTAGGAGCAATTGTTATTTTTTCAGGATATTATTATGATAGCAATGATTTTGTTGAAAGTTTAAAATTAAGAGAAAATAGAGCTTTTACTCCTTTAAATAAGCCTGAATTTAAATTAAGTATTTTTTTTTCTGCTGCAGCTGTTTTGTTTTCTAGTTTTATTGGCTTTGACTCAATAGCCCAAACAGGAAGTGAGGCTAAAAATCCAACCGAATCAATTCCAAAGGCAATTTTATTATCTATTTTTTGTGTTGGTCTTTTTTATTTTTTATTTACATCAGCAGTTTATAATGTTATTCCGTGGAGTTTTATAGCTGAGGAGTCATTAAAAAAAGATATTTCTGCTCCAGGGATGCTAAGTTATATTTTACCTTCAGGATGGGGAGTTGCGATATTAATTGGTGCCGTGTTTGCTTTAATAAATGATCTCCCATCAATGATACTGTCTGTTTCAAGATTGATGTACTCTTGGTCAAAAGACAATATTTTTCCAAAGTTTTTTTCTAAAATTCATCCAAATTATAACAGTCCATATAGAGCGCTAATTTTTTCAGGATTTTTGGCAAGTTTAGGGGCATTTGGATCTCATTATGCGAGTGATATTTTTTTAGGAATTGATATAATGGTAACCTCAATGATGTTCAATTTTATATTGATGTGTTTAACCTTGATAGCAATACCAAGAGTGAACCCTGTGTTACATAAACAAATAACAATTTTTAAAAATAGACTTATTCAAAAAATAATTGGTTATTCAGGAACAATTTTATTAATCTTTTTTTTTGTAATACATACTTATAAAGATATTTCTATGTCTACTAAAAGATGGTATTTCCATTCTACACATATTTGGTTAATTGTTATGAGTATAGCTACTTTTTTCTTTATTTACAGATGGAAGTCTTTAACTTTGAAAAATAAAAATTTAAGTGAGGTTTTTAAAAAGCTTCCAGATCAATAATAAATGAAATCTATTATACAATTATCCGATAATCTAAAAATACCAAGAATTATAGTTGGATTCTGGCAGATTGCTGATATGGAAAATCAGGGAATAAAATTCGATATTGGTAGATGTGAAAGTGATCTTAATAAATATGTTAACGCGGGTTTTGATGTTTTCGATATGGCAGATCACTATGGTTCTAGTGAAATTATTTTAGGGAAATTCAAAAATAAATTTCCTCAAAAAAATATTAAGTTATTCACTAAGTGGGTCCCTCCACCAGGAGATATTACTCGTGATATAGTCCGAAAAAATATTTTATCTTCTTTGGAAAGAATGCAACAAAAGTCAATTGATTTATTACAATTTCACACATGGTATTATCCTGATCCAAGTTGGTTAGATGCTCTTAATTACCTTAATGAATTAAAAAGTGAGGGGATGATAAAAGATATTGGAGTTACTAATTTTGACTCTGCACATCTTAGAATTGCTTTAGCAAATGGAATTCCTCTTGTCAGCAATCAGGTTTGTCATTCTTTAATCGATAATCGTGCATTAGGAGGACTATCTAATGTGTGTCAAAAATTTGGAACTAAGCTTATTGTTTATGGAACTTTGGCTGGTGGTTTTTTAACCCAAAAATGGCTAAACAAGCCCGAACCAAAACTAGAGGAACTGTCTAGTTGGTCGGAGATGAAATACAAAAGATTTATTGATGTTGCAGGAGGCTGGGAAGTGTTTCAAAATATGCTGAATACGATTAAAAAAATAGCGGATAAACACAGTGTCTCAATAGCTAATATTTCAAGTAGATATGCTTTAAATAATAAAAATATTGCCTCTGTCATAATAGGCTCTCGTCTAACTGAAAATAATCATATAAATGAAAATAAAATATTAATGAATATTGATTTAGATTCAAATGATTTAAGAGATATTTCACTTGCTCAGGCTAAAATGAATCCTATACCAGGAGATTGTGGAGATGAATACAGAAAAGAGCCATTTCTGACTGCTTCTGGTGATTTAAGTGATCATATTAAATCAATTCCTAAAGTTTATAAAGTTGAAGAAAACATAGCTGGAAGTAAAGTTTTTAGTGGTACAAATTGGGAGAAATTAGCTGGCTACTCAAGAGCCAACAAAATAGGAAATAAAATATATGTTTCTGGTACTACTGCTACTCATAAAAATAAGGTTGTTGGTATTAATGATCCATCAGCTCAAACACATTTTATCATTGATAAAATAGAGGCTGCAATCAATTCTTTAGGAGCAGAATTAAAAAATATAGTTAGAACAAGAATTTTTGTCAATAATATAGATGATTGGGAAAAAGTTGCAATAGCGCATGGTGAAAGATTTTCAAAAATTAATCCAGCAAACACATTAGTTGAGGCAAAACTTGTTGGAAAAGGATATTTAGTTGAAATTGAAGCTGAGGCTATTATTGATTAGAGTTTAATTTTTCAAAGAAAATCTCCCATTTTTTAATAAAATCATCTACTTCTTTTTGATACCTGTCCACAACTTTTTTTGTTTCATTTAATCTTTCCCATTGTTGTTTTGAAGGTTTATTGACACCAGCCATTCCTATTTTCTCAATTCTTGAAACCATTGAATAAGGTGTTCTTAGATTAGATTTCCAAGCTCCAACTTGTCTATTTTTTGGAGTTTCCTTTCCGTTTTCTTTTAATTGATCAAAAGCTGTTTTTAAGTCAATAAAATTTTTAATGTATTTATTATCCATTGTTAATTGAATAACTTTTAAACTATCGGATATGTTATTAATTTTTTTAAATACAGCATTTATTTGTTTCACAATTTTTTTTGAGGACTTTTTAAAGAAATACATTTCTTCATCAACTTCATTTGAGATATTAAATCTGGGATCTTCAATTATTTTAATTGCAATCGAATCTTTTTTATTATTATGTTCTATGAGTATTTTGTATATATCAGGTAGTACAGGAATTCCCCTTAATTTTTTTTCTGTTCTTTCCTGAATCAAACTTTCAGAGGTCTCATCTAAGCCCCATATGATATAATTAAGTCCCTCAACAAGATTAGTGGAATAAAGCTCATTAATTTTCTTTCCTTTTGAATCAAATATAGATGCCTTTACTTTATCAAGCGAGTCTATTTTAGTGTTTAGATAAAATGGAATCTTAGCTTTTTGAAATATTTTATTTTCCCCTTCAAAAGTGGTATTAAATCCCGTCCATATATTTCCAGGTGGATTAATAAATAGACCCTTTACTTGAACCACATCATTTACAGGAAATAAATTAATTTCTTTTTCTATGTTCCCTCTCGCAATTTCTCTTAAGCTCAACAAATCATCTAAAATCCAGATTGCTCTTCCAAACGTTCCAATTATTAAAGCCGATTCATTTTCTTGAATAACCATATCCATTGTTGAAACTGATGGGTATCCATTCCTAAATTTCTTCCAGTTAATACCATTATCTAGGCTAATCCACAGACCATTTTCGGTTCCTAAAAAAATTAGGTTTTCAACCATTGGATCTTGAATTAATGAAAGTGAATATCCTTGAATTTTTTTACCATCTAATAATTCAATCCAACTTTTACCATAATCACTTGTTTTATATAAATATGATTTGTAATCTCCCTTTCTGTAATTATTTACAACAGCCCAGGCAGTTCCAGGATAATATTTTGAGGCTTTTATTTGAGTGATCCAAGGTTGATCTGGAAAATTTATTATGTTGTTTGAAACTGATTTCCATCTTTTACCTCCATCAGTTGTAAGGTAAATTTGTCCATCATCGCTACCGGTCCAAATAATATTTTTATCAAGACTGCTAGGTGCAATTGTTAATAGGCTATTATATACCTCAGCTCCTGATATATCAAGAGTCAATCCACCGTAGTCACCTTTTTGATGTTCTTTATTGTCTGTTGTTAGATCCTCAGAAATCACTGACCATGTTGCCCCTTTATCATTAGAGTAATGAACGTATTGAGAACCATAATAAATTGCATTATCGTCAAATGGATCTTTTGCAAATGCTGAATTCCAGTTAAATCTTAGGGGACTTTTAGAATCTATATTTGGAGGCTTAATACTAACATAATATCCAGTTAATTTATCATATCTATATAACTCTCCATTTTGAGAAGTTCCATATCCAAATCTGGAATTATTTTTATCAGGTGAAATATAAAATCCATCTCCACCAACCAGGTATTGCCAGTATAGGGTTCTAATTCCACCTCTTTTCCATGTATAAGCTGGTCCAGACCAATTCCCATTATCTTGCATTCCTCCATAAACATTATAAGGTGTGTCATAATCTACATTAATATGATAAAATTGGGCAACTGGAATTGTTTCTGGAAAATACCAGCTTTTACCATGATCATTTGTAATTCCAATACCTCCATCGCCACCAATTATAAAATTGTGAGGATCATTGGGATTTACCCAGAAAGCGTGAAAATCAGCATGAATACCCTTAGTTTCATCTGCAGGAATCATTGGAGTTTTATCAAAGCTTTTTCCACCATCGTAGCTTACTGATAAAGGTTGATAAATATTATATAGTCTGTTAGGGTCCTTTGAATCAACTGCTAAATCTTGAAAATAAAAGGGACGATTATTTGTGAATTTAGGATTATCATTAACTAAATACCAATTTTTTCCTCCATCATCACTTCGATATAAAGAATTTTTTATTGCTTCAATTTTAGCATAAACCCTATCTGGATTAGAGGGTGCTATGGCAATACCAATTCTACCCAGATCACCCCTTGGCAATCCATTTTTAGTTGTTAATTTTTTCCACGATTCCCCACCATCTTCAGTTAAATAAATTCCAGATCCTGGTCCTCCTGATTTGAAATAGTGAGTTGTTCTTCGGTGATCGTATAGAGTGGCAATAAACTTTTTAGAATTTTTTGGATCCATAACCAAGTCTCCAACTCCAGAGGTTTTATTTGAATAAAGAATCCTTTTCCAAGTTTTTCCTCCATCATTTGTTTTATACAAACCTCTATTTTCACTTGGTGAAAAAGGGTCTCCCATAGCTCCAACATATAAAACATTAGGGTCTTTTGGATCGCTTATTATTCGATGAATTGTTTTTGTTTGACCAAGACCCATGTGTTTCCAATTTTTTCCTCCATCTACACTTTTATAGATTCCATTACCCAAATTCATAGAATTTCTGGGGTTTCCCTCTCCTGTTCCTACCCAAACTATGTTCGGATTGTCCTGAAAAATATTGATAGCCCCTACATTTTGAGTAGGTTGTTCATCAAAAATTGGCTTCCATGCAGTACCTCCATTTTCAGATTTCCAAACACCACCAGAAGCTGCTCCAACATAAATTATTTTTGTATTTTTTGTTACAACGTCAATAGCGGTAATTCTACCACTCATATTAGAAGGACCAATACTTCTTATTTTTAAATTAGAAATCTTATCAAGGTCTAATTCTTGTGCATGGACTGAAATCAACTGAAAAAAAATAACAAGAAATATTTTTATAAAAAAATGTTGCATTTTTAAATCTATTTTAAATTTCAAGTTAACCAATTTATCAAAAAATTGTTTCTTTGAAATACATTGAGTTAAACTCAAACCACAATTATAAAAAATTCAAATATGAAAAAGCATAGTATTCAAATCTTTTCATTAATAATCTTTTTTTTCTTAACCGTTTCAGCCCAGAAAAATGATCGGAATAATAACAAGCTACAAAATTTATTCAAAGAATGGAGATCTTTTGAGATCCCTCCAAATGAAAATGGAGCTCCTGACTATAAAAAAATAACTTTTGATAAACGCTTCCCTGAATTTTTGAAATTAAAATCAAAGCTCTGTGATATAGATAAATCGATACTTTCAACAGAAGAAGAGGTTGATTGGACATTGATATGGGCGGAAATGAATGGCTATCTATTTAATTATAAAGT
>ERZ802830.2728-NODE-2728-length-15663-cov-15.7427_pt1 | contig 15663 bp, 16 predicted proteins | sample MGYA00345654_ERZ802830 | MGnify/ENA primary metagenome ERZ802830 (study PRJEB30503, sample SAMEA104212375) | marine metagenome | biome: Westerlies Biome; feature: [SRF] surface water layer (ENVO:00010504) within the epipelagic zone...; material: water... | reverse complement strand
AACACAAGTTATTGCTTGTTATTTTGGATATTCAATTAAAGCTAGTGATCATAGCAAACATATTCTTGGGGCCGATCATCCAAGCGATCTTTATAAATTAATTTCACAACTATAACAATGGATCTTTCTAGCAGAACAATACTTATTACCGGTGCAACCGATGGAATTGGTGCAGTTTTGGCAATTGAGTTTTCAAGGTTAGGATCAAATATTATTCTTTTAGGTAGGGACTCTTCTAAGCTAGACAAAGTTTATGATCAACTTGATAGCTCTTTTACATCTCAAAAACACTTAATCTTGCAGGCTGATCTTGGTTTATTGAATAATGAATCAGCGCATGAAATTCTCAATGCAATCGCTGAAGAGTTTACTTCGCTGGACGGCATTATCCATAATGCAGCTATCTTAGGCACAATGACAACTTTAGAAGATTACGAATTGTCACGATGGGATGAGGTTTTAAATGTTAATCTCAGGGCTCCGTTTCTGCTTACTAAAACACTAAAAACAATTCTTGAAACATCAACACTACCAAGAATTATTTTTACTTCATCCGGAGTTGCAAATGTGGGCAGAGCTTTTTGGGGTGCCTACTCAGTTTCAAAATTTGGTTTAAAAGGGTTGGCAGAAATTTTTGCCAATGAGTTAGAAACAACCTCATCTATTAAAGTGTTTAATTTTGATCCTGGGGCAACCCAAACAAAAATGAGGGCATCTGCAAGACCTGCTGAAAATCCTAATTCCCTCAAAACTCCCAATGATCTTATAAATTGTTACTTATGGTTTTTTAGTGAAGAAAGCTCTAACTCAAAACAGAACTACTTCGAATATGTTGATCTGTCTAAGAAAGTGACTGCCACATAAAAAGACTCAAGTAAGTTCTCCAAGGTCTAAATGGCTCATAAAATCTTTCACTCAAATCATGCTCACTAAAAAAATACTTATGTGCATTCTTGATGCCAAGATCATTGATTGGCATAACATCTGCATCACCTAGATAAAACATTCTAGCCATTTGGACTGACCATGGTCCAATTCCTTTGTTAGTAATAAGCAAGTTTTCAAATTCAATATTCGAGATATGGATTAAATCATTTCTTTGCATAACAGATAAATTAAAATTCTCTATCAGCCCTATGACATAATTTGCTTTTGATCTTGATAAACCTGCTAAGCGAAGTTCTTTATCTAAATTTGTAAAATTGGTATGACTTTTAATAATAGGATGAACTCTTGACCAAATAGTTTTTGCTGCTTTGGTAGATAGTTGTTGGCTAACTACAACCGATGAGAGGTATTCAATTAAGGGCAATGATGAGACCTTTATCTGAATTGGTTCTGACTTCTCAAGATATCTTCTTAATAATTTGAAATTCTTTTCTTTAGAGATTTTTAATAAAGCTTTGTAAGCTTTATCACTTTCCATAATTTTGAAGTTCTTGAATTTGAGATTCGGTTAAGTTCATGCATGAGCCCTCCCTAAGTGTAGAAGGTAAAAATATTGGTCCGATCCTAACTCTTTTCAATCTACTAACTTCTAAATCTTGAGATTCAAAGAGTTTTCTGACCTCACGATTTTTTCCAGTAAGCATGCAAACGGAAAACCATTGATTAGAGCTTTGTTTTTCTCCTGGAACGATGTCTGAGAATTTATAAACTTCATTTTCAATTTTCACTCCTGAGAGCATATTTTTTTTCTTCTGCTCATTGAAATGGCCTCTTGCTCTTACAAGATATTCTCTGTCAATTTCAAATGAAGGATGCATGAGTTGATGGGCAAAAGTTCCATCATTTGTAAATAGCATCAAGCCAGAAGTATTGATATCTAGCCTTCCAACCGCAATCCAGTCAGGCTCATTTTGAACTTTTGGAAGAAAATCAAACACAAGTTTAATTTTCTTATCATCTTTTTTTGAAGATAATACTCCGCGAGGCTTATTAAGCATGATTACTTTTAAGTCTGCTATTTTTAAAAGCACTCTCTCACCCTCAAAAGTGACTTCGTCAGTTTCAGCTACTTTGGTTCCTAAGACAGCTAGCTTACCGTTCACATAGACTTTATTATCCTTTATGAGCTGCTCACATGAACGCCTTGAACCCAAGCCGGCTTGAGCCAAGAATTTCTGCAGTCGCAGCATAGAGCTAACCAGCTTCTAGTTGATCCAGGGTATCTTCCGCTGGCAAAGCCTCGGGCAATGGAGGCAAATCATTGATTGATTTGAGATTTAAATCATTTAAAAATATTTTAGTTGTTTCATACAAAGCAGGTCTGCCCGGCACATCACGATACCCCGATACTTTGATCCACTCTCTATCAAGTAATGATCTAATTATTTGGGTGCTAACAGTAACGCCTCTTATGTCCTCAATATCACCCCTAGTGACTGGTTGTTTATATGCAATTATCGATACGGTTTCCATTAACGCTTTAGAAAGCCTGCTTGATGTGTCATTCCATAAAGGATAAAGACAATCACCATAATTCTCTCTTACTTGCATCCTAAAGCCAGATGCTACCTCTTTGATTTCAATAGAGCTTTCAGCATATCTTTCCTCCAAGGAATTTAAAGCTACTTTGATACTGGATAAATCTACTTCTATGTTCTGAGATCCCATGAGAGTTTTCATCTCAGACAAACGCATGGGTCTTCCAGCACCAAAGAGAATGGATTCAACAATATTGGGTAAGTTTTGTAAATCAGCCATCTAATGAACTCCTCGATTCGTTGATTTAAGATACAGTTGATTAGAGTCTTTGTTTTGAATAAGCTCAACATGCCCATCTTTGGCTAAATCTAGAGAGGCCAATAATGCAACGACAACACCCTGCTTACCTTCTTTTTTTTGATATGTTTGAAAGAATTGGATTACATTTCTTTTATTGAGGATCGATAAGATCAAAGCAATTCTATCCTGGGTAGATAATTCCTCAAAGTGGATTTCATGATGTGCAGAAAATTTAGGTCGGGTTGAAACCTCTTTGAATATTACTGCAAGTTCCTGAGGGGATATATTTAAATCTGCTTCACGCTCTTTAAATTTTGGCAAAGCAGTTGATGCGAGGAAAAAATCTCTGTCTAATCTAGGTAAATTAGAAATAGATTCTGATGCGCTTTTGTACCTTTGATATTCCTGCAACCTTCTAATAAGTTCTGATCGAGGATCCTGTTCTTCCTCCTCTTCTTCGGACTGAGGAATTAACATTCTAGATTTAATTTGAGCAAGGGTCGCTGCCATTACTAAATAATCAGCTGCGAGCTCTATTTTTAAAGCATCCATTAATTCAATATATTGAATGTACTGATCTGTAATTTCAGAAATATCTAAGTCCAAAATATTAATATCTTTCTTTTGGATCAAGTAAAGCAATACATCCATTGGGCCAGAAAAATCCTCTAAGAAGATTTCCAAAGCTTCTGGCGGTATAAATAAATCGTCAGGAAGTTGCGTTAAAGCCTCGCCTTTAAATTGCGGAAATTCTAGCTGTGCTTGAGACTTCATAAGTTCAAAATATACAAGATGCTGTAATTATATGCCCTTTTTAACACAACATCTTGTGATTTTGCATAAAAATGTTGATTTAAAAGGTTTTCATAGGGCTTTAAAAAGAATTAATAAGATCAGTGAAAGCCTATTTTTTTAATTTAATTGCATTAATATTTGAGCATGGAATCCATTTACCACACAGACAATACAAGAATTGTTGAAAAATTCGATCTCATTACGCCTAATGATGTAATCTCAGAATATCCTTTGACTGATGAGATTTCGAAATTAGTGTATGGAACTCGAAATGAAGCTAGCCAAATTCTGCATGGGAAAGATGACAGAGTAATTGTTGTTTGTGGGCCGTGCTCAATTCATGATCCAAAATCTGCTCTTGAATACGCTCATCTATTAAAAGAAGCTAAAGATTCACTAAATGCTAATTTATTGATAATTATGAGAGTATATTTTGAAAAACCCAGAACCACAGTTGGCTGGAAGGGTTTAATTAATGATCCTGACATTAATGAAAGCTATGATGCAAACAAGGGTCTGATGCTGGCAAGAAAAATTCTAAGGGATGTTACTGCTATGGGGCTGCCTGTGGGTACAGAATTTTTAGATCCTATTTCACCTCAGTATGTTGCAGATCTTATTTCTTGGGGAGCAATCGGGGCTAGAACTGCAGAAAGTCAATCTCATAGAGAATTAGCCTCTGGCCTTTCTTGCCCAATAGGAATTAAAAATGGTACAACCGGAGCTTTAAAGCCCGCAATTGATGGCATTCAAGCAGCAAATCATCCTCATGTATTTTTTTCAAATACAAAAGATGGGCGAGTATCAATATATAAAACTTCTGGTAATTCAGATTCACATATTATTTTACGAGGTGGAAAAGAGCCAAATTTTACCTCGGAGGCAATTCAACAAACATTAACTGCGCTGGTTGAGGCTGATGTAAATGACTCTATTATGGTTGATGCTAGTCATGGAAATAGTCAGAAGCAATTTAAAAAGCAAATTGATGTTGTAAACGATTTGGCTAAACAAATTGCAGCAGGCAATCAAAGCTTAAGAGGTCTGATGCTCGAAAGTCATTTAGTTGAGGGAAATCAAAGCATCTCAGATGACCTCACATATGGTCAAAGTATTACAGATGCATGCATGAATTGGGATGACACTCTTAATTGCCTCAATGTGATCAGCGAAGCTGTGCAAAAGAGGCGAGGATAATTGAAAGAAGACTTATTTACTTTCTCCATTCAACAAGCTGAAACTCTTGGCATAGAATGCGCGATTGTCTTGGCTGCTGCAAAAAAAATTAAAACTGAGTTATCTTCACCTGATGAACTAACAGCCAGTCTTAAAGAAAAAATTCCTTTTTTAGAAGAGCAGGAAATCCGGAAAAATATAAGTAGATTAATCGATTTAAAGTTAATCTCTTCACAGGTAATCTCTAAAAAAAATGAGCCTGCCCGAAGTAAAAATCTTTACTCTTTAAAGCTGCCTTCAAATAATCTGAATGCAGGCAAAAGAAAGCTCGAGCACTCTTGGACCCCTTCTGCGCAAGCATTTGAGGTTTTGGGGATGGGCAAGATTAATAAAGAATTTATTGAAGGCAAGGTAAATGAATTCAAAATGTATTGGCTTGAAAAAAACCAAGTCAGAGATAACTGGAATGTATTGTTTGTAGATTTCATCCGAAGAGAGTGGGTAAAGGAAAACTCCAAAAATAAAGGTTTGCCTGTATGTATTGATGATAATTGGTCACCTTCTTCTGATGCTTTTGATATTTTACAGTTAGCAAATGTTTCAAAAAATGATGCATTAAAACACTTGAAGGAGTTTATACTTTACTGGAAAGAAAATGGAACAGCGCTAAGGTCATGGAACTCAAAATTTGTTGATTTTGTAAAACGAAAAGAGTTTATTGGTTCTTACGAAGAAAAAAATGGAAAAAAAACTTACAGACATAATGAACCAGGAGAATTTTCTCAAAAATTCAAAGACAGAACGAAAGATGATTCCTGGGCAGAAAATCTCGAATTCTGATCGAAAAAGCTTTATTGAGGCTGTTGATAATCTTTTTTTAAAACTTGAGCTTTCATATCATTATCAATTCTATAAAGTCTTTGGGACTGATCACAGACTTACTGAGGCAAAGAAACTTTGGGCAGAAAGCTTAAAAAAATACCCTGCTGAATCCATTAATGCTGCAATAGAAACTGTTATTCAATCCAATGATTATCTTCCAACTCTTACGGAGGTACTTAAAGCCTGTGCAGGATCAATGGGCACAATCAATATTCCAACTCCACAGGAAGCATTTATCGAGGCTCAAAAATCCTCCTCACCAAGGCAAAGTTTTCCTTGGAGTCACCCAATCATTTACTGGGCAGGAAGAGAAATTGGTTGGGAGTTAATTAATTCTCAAAATAATACAAATGCATTTCAAGCTTTTTCAAAAACTTACATGCGCTTGGTCAAAGAAATGAAAGCCGGTAAAGAATTTAAGGTTGCTCCTCAAGAACAATCAAAAGCTTTGGAGCCGTTAGATATAGATTTATTACAGGAGCTTAGGAAAAAACATAATCTCTAAAATGTAAAGTATACTTTACAAAAAAGATGAACTATAATCCATCCCCGCTTGTCAAAATGAAAACATCGGGAAAACTACATAAACAAATAAAAATAAATGTCAAAAAACGTTAGGATCTCTTTATACATATTAATTCCAGTAATAGCATGGATGATTTCTGGGCAATTTGTAGAGGAAAAAGTATTTGCTGACAAAATTGATAGCTCATTATCCTCTGTGGTGATTTCTGAGAGTCAATCTGAATTCTTTTCACCTTCGATTAAACTAAATTCTTCGGCCACTTCTGAAAAAAGAGTAAATATATTAGCAAAGACCTCCGGAGAGGTTATGCCAAATAATGTCTTACAGGGTGATTGGGTGGAAAAGGACCAAGTGCTCTGTAGGTTAGGTGTAGTAGAGCTTAATAGAACCGAGGTAAAAGCTCCATTTAAAGGTTATATTGAAAGAATTGTTAAGCCTGGCAATTACATAAGCAAAGGTCAAACATGTGCAGTGATTATTGAATTAGATCCCATTACTTTTATTGCTGAGGTTCCCGAAACAGAAATAAAAAGAGTTATTAATAATCAAAATGTTGAAATTGAACTTGTTACAGGTGAGTTGATCAAGAGTAAATTAACTTTTGTATCAAAAAGCGCATCAGCTTCAACTCGCACCTTTAGGGTTGAAGCAAAAGTCTCCAATGCTAGTGGCAAGATAAGAGATGGAATTACAGGAACTATGACTATTCTGACTAACAAAGTGCTTGCTAATAAAATATCTCCATCAATTTTGCTGTTATCAGATGAAGGTGACCTTGGTGTCAGAGTTGTTGATGATAAAGATGAGGTTGTATTTTTGCCAATCAAGATTATCGAAGATACTAATGATGGCATATGGGTTACAGGAATTCCTAACCTTTCAAAACTCATTGTGCTTGGTCAGGGGTTTGTCAAAAATGGTGAGAAGGTGCAAACAACTTTCCTGACTGATGTATGATTAAAATTGTAGATTTTGCTTTATCAAAAGCAAGAACTACTCTTGCCTTAGCTCTGCTTGTTATTATTGCAGGTTCAGTTGCACGATCTGCTCTTGGTGTGGCTGCTGATCCAAACATTCAATTACCTCTTGTTAGCGTCGAAGTATTTTTAGATGGAGCCTCTCCTGAAGATGCTTCCAGACTTATTGCTAGACCATTGGAAACTAGAATCAGAAGCGTTCCAGGCGTAAAAGAGTTATCTTCATCAGCAAGGTTGAGTTATGCGCGGATTGTTGCAGAGTTTGAGGTTGGCTATAGCATAGACACTGCTTTAAGGGATATCAAACAAGCAGTAGAAGAAGTTAAATTTGAACTCCCAAGAGAAGCGGAAGATCCTCAAATAAGAGAATACTCTTTTGCTATGTTCCCCGTCATGAATCTAAGTCTTATTGGGTCGGCATCATTGAGACAAAAAGTATTTATTGCAAGAGAACTGCAAGATAAATTGGAATCTATCAGCGAAGTCCTTGCTGCAGACCTTGAGGGAGTTCCCCAAGAAGTCCTTGTAGGCATCATAGACAAGTCCAAAATGGAAACCTATGGAATTACACTAAATCAACTGTATAACGCTATTTCGAGCAACAACTTAATTATTCCAGGTGGCGCTCAAGATACAGGTGCAGGTAAATTTAATATTGAAGTTCCTGGAATTTTTGAAACAGCAGAGGATGTATATAACATCCCTATCAAAGTCACTCGTGATGCAGTGGTAACCTTAAGTGATATTGGAGAAATAAAGAGAACTTTCAAAGATTATTCCTCTTTTGCGAAGGTAAATGGCGAAGATGCGATAACTCTTGAGATCAGAATAAGAGTTGGCGCAAATGCTATTGATGCAAAAACTGAGATTTTGAAAGTAGTATCTGATTTCCAGGAAACCTTGCCCCCCAATCTTTCAATAGTTAAAACTAATGATGAAACTGTCTGGGCAGAAATGATGATCTCTGAGCTTGAGGGGAATATTATTACAGCAATTTTCTTGGTAATGGTTCTGGTCATTGCAAGCATGGGTGTAAGAGTTGGAATGCTGGTCGGCCTTTCGATTCCTTTTTGTTTTTTATTAACCTTTATTATTTTAAAGGTTGCAGGAATTGAATTTAACTTTTTAGTCATGATGGGTCTTCTCCTGGGATTGGGAATGCTGATCGATGGATCAATAGTGGTAACAGAATATGCCGATAGAAAAATCTCTGAGGGGTTGAACAGGTTAGAAGCCTATCGAATGGCCTCTAAAAGAATGTTTTATCCAATTCTGTCATCCACAGCAACGACCATTGCTGCTTTTATACCATTAATTTTTTGGCCCGGGTTCACAGGCCAATTTATGCGCTATCTTCCTGTAACAGTTTTTATTGTTTTAACTGCTTCCCTTGTGTACGCAATGATTGTTACTCCTGTTATAGGTTCAATATTCGGACAAAGAAGGTCGACCCTTGTATCTGGTGAAAATGAACAAACCGGTGAAATTGTATTTGATAGAATTTCAACTTTTTATGGAAAATGGCTTAAAACATTTGTAAAAAACCCCGGAGAAACTCTAATAGCTGTGCTTATGCTTCTTTGGTTCTTTGGATATGCCATGTATGGAAACTTTGGCAAAGGAACCATTTATTTCGCTGAAGTAGATCCTTTTGCTGCCGAAATAAATATTAGAGCACGAGGAAACTTTTCAGCACTTGAATCTAAAGAGATTATGGAAAGAGTAGAGTCTTCTTTGTCTGAAGTACGTGGCATTGAAAACTTATATCTCACAACAGGCTCGCAATGGTTTAACTCTGGAGGAGATACCATGTCCAGAGGCTTTCTTGAGGTAGGAATGACGACTGGTGAATTAACCGGAACTGAAATTATTAAAAATGCACAAGAAGCTGTATCTAACTTACCTGGAATCATTGTCGAAATTACCCCCGAAGAGGGAGGCCCTAGTTTCAGCTCCCCAATAGAGCTTGGTATATTTGGAAACAATGAAGACCAAGTTGCCCAAGTAACACAAAGCATTGAACAGTATTTACAAAAAGATGTTACTGGACTTAAGAATATAAATTCTACATTGCCTGATCCATTAATTGAATGGAAAGTGGAAGTGGATAAACAAAAAGCTGCACAACTTGGTGTGAGCATGATGGATATAGGCGCATTAGTTCAGATGCTAACCAATGGTTTCAAAGTTGGAGAGTATAGGCCGGATGATTCCAAGGATGAAATTGAAATCAGAGCAAGGTTTGATAAAGAGTTAAGATCATTGAGTGGTATAAAAGATCTCAAGATCAATTCAATCAATGGTCTTATTCCAATCAGCACCTTTGTAAAACTAGTGCCTACTCAAAACCGTCAATCTGTTATAAGAAGGAATGGTAAGTTTTTCCATGAGATTGGAATGGGAACTGAAGCTGGATATCTTGAATCTGATAAGGTAAAAGAAATTGCAGTTTGGCTTGACGCTCAGAACTTCGGTTCTGATATCGTAACTAAATTTAGAGGACAACAGGAAGAAACCGAAGAAGTAGCAGCATTCCTCAGCGGTGCAGCAGTAACTGCTCTAGCGCTCATGCTAATCTTGCTAGTCACTCAATTTAATAGCTTTTATCAATCTTTACTTGTACTAAGCGCAGTATTTATGTCGATAGTGGGTGTTTTAATTGGCTTGATGATCATGGGCAAACCTTTTAGCACAACCATGAATGGGATCGCAATTGTTGCTTTGTCAGGAATAGTTGTAAATAACAACATTGTTCTTATTGATACTTTTAACAGGTTGGTTGGGGAATTTCCAAATCTTTCAAAAGAAGAAGTTATCATGAAAGCTTGCAAGCAACGACTTAGACCCATTCTATTAACCACCACTACGACCATCTTCGGCCTTCTTCCACTTGCTGTGGGTGTAAGTATTGATGTGATATCAAGAGAAATATTGATTGGTAGCCGTGTTGTTGAATGGTGGACATTATTAGCTTCTTCTATTGTGTTTGGCTTATCATTCAGCACAGTGTTAACTTTGATTTTTACCCCAGCTGCATTGATACTTCCATCGAGAATCAAAGCATGGCTTCAAACTAGATTTGGCCTATTTAAGACTGCAAGTTAAGTGATGAATAAAAAATCATAAGTTACAATAAGGCATGACCAAAAAAGACACAGTAAATTTTGAATCATCTCTAAAAAAACTTGAGCAAATTGTTGCCAAGCTTGAAGATGGTGATATCAGCTTGGAGGATAGCGTTAAATCGTTTGAAGAAGGGATTGGTTTAGTAAAAGAATGTCAGAAGCAGCTATCATCAGCTGAGTTAAAAGTTAAAAAGCTTTTAGAAAGTGGCGATACATTAGATCTGGATAGCTAAGATTGGGTTTATGTCTTTAAGCTTTCTATCTGAATGCAAAGATAAGGTATTGAATCGAATAGATGCCCTGCTTCCAGACACCAATAAGATAGTTTCTGCCATGCGATATTCAGCTCTAGCAGATAGCAAATGTATTAGAGCTGGATTGGTTTTTGCTTCTGGAAATCTAAATAAAGAAATTTCTAATGCAGCCCTAATTGATATGGCTGCTAGCATTGAACTCATGCACACCTATTCTTTAATTCATGATGACTTACCTTCAATGGACAATGACGAAATGAGAAGAGGACAGGCTTCAAACCACTTGAAATACAATGAAGCTACAGCTATTTTGGCTGGTGATGCTCTTCAAGCTTTAGCTTATGAGACGATTGTGTCATCACTGGAAATAACTCAAGTACAAAAGATACACTCAATTAAAGCTCTTGCAAATGCATGTGGGCACGAAGGTATGATCCTAGGTCAACAATATGACTTAGATGCTGAAAAAAATGAATACAATGACATTAAAAAAATTCATGAACTTAAAACTGGAAAGTTAATTCAAGTAGCAATGACTATGCCGCACCTAGGCAATAATAACCAAAAAAATCAACTAATGATTTTAGATGAGGTTGGCAAAGACCTTGGTCTTGCCTTCCAGATTATGGATGATGTGCTGGAGGTCTCTACCGATTCAAGCACGCTAGGCAAAAGCAATCAGTCAGACTTAATAAATAAAAAATTAACTTATGTAAGCGCCTATGGCATGCAGGAATCTATAGATCAAGCCAAGGCTCTATCAAATGCATGTATTTCTAAATTAGAGAACTCGTTTAATAATAATGAAGTTACCAGCCTGCTTGAATTAGCTAAGTTTATGGTTGAAAGAGAAAATTAAGATGAAAATATTCTCTGAAATTCCATCAACTCCCCCCAAAACACCAGTTTTAGATAAGGTGAATCTGCCTGAAGATATTAAAAACTTAACATCTGTAGAACTTAAATCGTTAGCTGATGATGTGCGTGCACACATGCTTTACAGTGTTGGTCAAAGTGGTGGCCATCTTGGGGGAGGATTAGGAGTAGTAGAGCTAACGGTTGTATTGCAGTACCTTTACAACACCCCCGAAGATAAAATAGTTTGGGATGTAGGCCATCAAGCCTATCCTCATAAAATTCTAACTGGAAGAAAGGACACCCTCACCTCAATCCGTCATAAAGATGGGCTCGCCCCATTCCCAAACCGAGAAGAAAGTGAATATGATGCTTTTGGAGTTGGCCACTCAAGCACCTCCATCAGTGCCGCACTTGGAATGGCAATCGCAAATAATAATACAAACAAAAAAGTGGTTGCTGTAATTGGTGATGGGGCTATGACAGCTGGAATGGCATTTGAAGGCTTGGCTCATGCAGGTCATGTAAAGCCAAATATGTTAATTATTCTTAATGATAATGATATGTCCATCTCGGAAAATGTTGGTGGATTAAATAATTATTTCTCAAGAATTTGGGCATCAAAAGTTTATAAGGGAATAAGGAAAAGTGGGAAAAGTTTTTTAGAAAATCTACCTCAAGCTCATCACATTGCAAGAAAAGTGGAAACTCAAATGAAAGCAATGGTGGCACCTGGCAGCATCTTTGAGGAACTTGGTCTCAATTATATCGGCCCAATAGATGGTCATGACATTAATGAATTAGTAAAAGTGATAGGTAATTTAAAGGATTTTGAGGGTCCACAATTTTTGCATGTGATTACAAAAAAAGGAGCTGGGTTAGACCCTGCTGAAGCAGATCGAATTGGTTTTCACGCAATTGGAAAAATAAAACCATTGGATGCCAAAAACAAAAAAAATGGGCCCAAGTATCAAGATGTTTTTGGGCAATGGATTGTTGATATGGCTGCAGTGGATAAAGATTTAATAGCAATAACTCCTGCCATGCGTGAAGGCTCAGGGCTTGTTAATTTTAGCAAAGAGTTTCCTGAAAGATTTTTTGACGTTGCGATCGCTGAACAACATGCTGTCACTCTTGCTGCTGGCATGGCATGTGAAAACAAAAAACCTGTTGTTGCGATCTACTCAACTTTTCTGCAAAGAGCTTATGATCAATTAATCCATGATGTAGCTTTACAAAATCTAAATGTGCTTTTTGCAATTGATAGAGCGGGATTGGTTGGTGAGGATGGTCCAACACATTCTGGAAATTATGACCTGACATATCTTAGATGCATCCCCAACATGATGATTGCAGTACCTGCAGATGAAAATGAAGCAAGAAAATTACTGACTACTGCCTTTATTTACAATGGTCCAGCTGCTGTAAGATATCCAAGAGGTGGTGGAATTAACTCAACCATAGAACTTGAATTAGATCCTGTTGAAGTTGGTAAAGGCAGAGTAATTAGCGAGAGGGAATCAGACATGCTCGTGATGAATTTTGGAGCCTTAATAGGAACTGCGCAAGAAGTTGCGCAAGAACTAAATGCCACTTTATTAGATATGCGATTTGTTAAGCCATTGGATAAAGAATTAATGAATGAGTACTCAAATGGCAAAAAAGCTATCATCACTATTGAGGATGGAGCCATATCTGGTGGTGCCGGATCAGCAGTAAGTGAATGGATTCAGGAAAATAAAATGCAACAGCAAATTATCATATGTGGTATTCCAGATAAATTTGTTGATCACGCAAGCCGGGAAGAAATGCTTGAGATGACGGGTCTGGATACAAAAGGTATTCTTGTAAAAGTAGAAGACAGCTTATCTTAGGTGCCCCATTTTATCTCTTTTGGTATCGAGATAACTTTTATTTTTTTCATTTGCGCCTTCATGAAGAGATGTTCTTTTAACAACACTGATCCCAACCTCCTCTAGAGCATCTACTTTTTTTGGATTATTTGTTAAGAGATTAACTGAAGATACTTTGAAATGCTGAAGTATATCTAAACAGATATTATATTCTCTTAGGTCAGCATCAAAGCCCAATAACTCATTGGCCTCTACTGTGTCATGGCCCTGATCTTGCAGAGCATATGCTCTAATTTTATTAACTAGGCCAATGCCTCTGCCCTCTTGCCTTAAATATAAGAGAATCCCTGACTTATTTTGAGATAACATTTGAAGTGCTGCTTGTAATTGAGGACCACAATCGCATCTTAGACTATGCAATGCATCTCCGGTTAAGCATTCAGAATGAACTCTGCACATAACTGCATCTTGTTTTTGAATATCGCCAATGGTTAATGCTATATGATCCTTCCCATTAGGCTCTTCAAAGGCTGAAATGGTGAAGTCACCAAACTTAGTTGGTAATTCTGATTCAGATACAAATTTACAGCTATTCAATTGATTTAAAGTAAGAGAAAAATTGCGTAAATTATACCACCAGCAAACAATCCTGCTATTAAATCATCAAGAAGAATACCAAGGCCACCTTTAACATTATGATCTGCCCAAGAAATTGGCCATGGCTTCCAAATATCAAACAATCTAAAGAGCAAAAAAGCACCTATGTAGGTGAAGACTTCGTGAGGAACGAAAGACAAAGCTACGAGCATTCCCGCTACCTCATCAATTACAATTGATGAATGATCTTTGGAGTCACTATCTTGCGATGCTTGAGAGCATATTAACCAAGAAAATAAGATAAAAACTGGCAAGATAATATATACAGACGAGTGTAAGAAATCTGCAAAATACCAAATGAGTAAAGCGGCTAGACTTCCCCAGGTACCTGGTGCTGGTCTAATTAAACCCACACCAAACCATGTAGCAAAAAGGTGAGAGGGTTGTTTTAAATTTGGGAAATTCATTTTACTGAAAATGATCCCAGCCTTTGAGTAAGCCAATATTATTATTTGAGATTGTTAGTCTTTTTCCGCCCATAATACCAATAGTATGACATTTTTTATTGCAGGACTTTAGAGTGGCTTGGAGTGTTAATAATTTTTTTGGAGGTACTGTGTAGAGAAGCTGATAGTCATCTCCAAATTCTAAGCATTGCTTAACATATTGTTTTGTAGCCAAAGGCACTTTAGCTAAATCTAGGTCACAGCCAACTCCTGAGCTTGAAATGAGATGAGATAGATCCTGGATGATCCCATCGGAAATATCAATGGCAGAAGATGCAAGGTTAGAAATAACTCTCCCATAAGTTATTTGAGCAGAAGGAAATAAATATGGTTTAGTTTTATTATTTACTAAACCGCTTTTCTTGTATTCTTTAAAACCAATATACCCATAGCCTATGTCATCAGATAAACATAAAATATCACCAGGCTGTGCATTTGATCTTAATAATATTTTTTTCTCTGGCTTACCCAAAACTGTGACGCTAATTTGCAAAGGACCTTTTGCAAGATCGCCTCCAATAAGTGGGAACTTATACTCCTTAGAAATTTTTTGCAGCCCCTTTCTAAATGCTTTCATCCACTCTGCATTAAAGCTAGGCATTACCAATGAGAGGTTGAAAGCTACAGGGTTACCACCCATTGCTGCTATATCACTTAGAGCAGTTGCAACAGATCTATATGCAATTGACTCAGCGGGCATGGATTTTAAAAAATGCACACCAGATACAGAGGTATCTGTGCTAATGAGTAACTTTGAATTGGCTGCGATAACCGCGCAGTCATCTCCAATAGAAAGATTAATGCCATTGGTGGATAAATAAGAAGCACCTATGCCAGATAGGTACTTCTTAATAATTGAAAATTCTGAACTTATATTAACTTGGGTATCTTTCGAATAAACCAGTTGCGCCCATTCCACCACCAACGCACATGGTTACAATACCAAATTGTTTATCTTGATTGTTCAGCTCGCGGACAATGTGCCCGACTTGTCTAGATCCTGTCATTCCAAATGGATGTCCGATTGAAATTGAGCCACCATTTACATTAAGCTTGTCCATTGAAATGCCAAGTTGATCACGGCAGTAGGCAACTTGCACCGCAAAAGCTTCATTTAGCTCCCAGAGATCAATATCATCGACGCTCATGTTATGAGATTTTAAAAGTTTAGGCACAGAAAAAACTGGCCCAATTCCCATTTCATCTGGTTCACAGCCCATGGTTGTAAATCCTCGAAAATAAGCCATTGGTTTTAAGCCTAATTCTAGAGCCTTTTCTTCACTCATAACAAGCGTTACTGAGGCACCATCTGAAAGCTGGGATGAATTACCTGCGGTAACTGATCCATTCTCAGGATCAAATACTGGCTTAAGTGCTGCCAAGCCCTCTA
>ERZ802830.2726-NODE-2726-length-15675-cov-24.7631_pt1 | contig 15675 bp, 11 predicted proteins | sample MGYA00345654_ERZ802830 | MGnify/ENA primary metagenome ERZ802830 (study PRJEB30503, sample SAMEA104212375) | marine metagenome | biome: Westerlies Biome; feature: [SRF] surface water layer (ENVO:00010504) within the epipelagic zone...; material: water... | reverse complement strand
GAATTTCATCTTCTAGGGCAAGTAGTTTTTTTGAGGAAACATCCAATTCTTCTTTGGCCATTTCGAGCATTTCAGGGTCTTTTTCTTTCGAAATAATAGCTTCTGCCTCTTTCTTATTGCTCAAAAAACTTAAAAATTCCAAGCGCTTCTCCATCAATGCGTTCAAATCTTTGTATTCGCGATTCAAGGAAATATATCGCTTTTGATCAGCGATAATATCAGGCTGTATGATAAGGTCAGAAACCTCATCAAAACGTTGTTTTACAATCTGTAGTTTTTCTTGTAACATGAACTATGATACAAAGATACGCAACTCCAACCTAAAGCTGATATGGATATTATCACGAATCTTGACAAGCATAAAAGCAGGAAGTGTAATATCAAATTCAGATGGTTTAAAATCAAAATCGCCTTCGAGGATCCACACATCGTCTTTTTTAACCCAATTGGCAGTTGTTGTGAGGCTTATTGTCTTGCCATGGAATTTTAAATTCCCAGTTATACTAAGGGTCTCCCCATCCAAAGAAAGCTTGTCTGAGTAAAATGAAACTTTTGGAAACAGCAAAGCCTCCAATACCTCAAGCGCATGGGCATCACGGCTTTCATTTCTTGAATCGAAGGAAGCGACCGAAGTGACAATTGCTATGCGGGTAGGAACAGCGTTCTCAAGCACAACGACTCCTTGAACTTGTTTAGAAGTACCAGACCAATCATGTACGACATGTGAGGCTTCATAGGAGATTTCTGAAGCGTCGGTTTCTACGCGAAGTTGTTGTGCACCCAACCAAGAAGAAACAAATAAAAAGAGAATTAAGAAACGTGTCATTTTAAAATTTAAAAACCAAAACAGCCATCGCATAACTACCAAAGGCGGTGTATGCGGCCCCTTTGTGAATATCGCGATTTTTATCTTTATATATGTTTGTAGCTACCATTGCAGAAAAGTGAACGGTTGCTAATATTTTATGTGCTTTTATAGATGAAAACCCACGCACCTTCTTATTTATAAGGGGTGGCGGTGTAAAGAGGGACATTCCTGCTGTAGTGAAGTAACCAATATTCACTACGTCCCCCATGGTTTTATGCAGCTCATACAAACTGTAGTCACCGTTATATAATTTCCCGCCTATAATACCTTGCGCAACCATAGCTGCTAACGTTGCGTAGCCTAGTACTTGGTGTGTGGTAAGCATTACACGACGCACCTTCAATTCTTTTTGGCGTTGCTCCATGTTTAAGGGTGATATGCCAGTAGCCCTGAAAACGCCCTTTTCACCCCAAAATAGTCTTTGCGTAAAAACCATACGCGCTGGAAGTAAGGGTGGTGCTTGAATGTTTTCATCAATTAGCATAAACAGGTCCTCCCCTTCTTGTGCATAAGACGGGGTGTTTACACCAATTGCAATCGCAAAAATCAATAACAGCTTACGCATATTCAAAAATTCCGTTTGGTGTGTATAAGGTAAGTTTTTTTGTTGGGCTCTCCGCAACACGGCCCACAATTTGGGCATCAATATTAAACGATTTGACGATTTCAATAATCGAATCAGCATTTTCAGGTGATACGTATAGCTCCATTCTGTGACCCATATTAAAGACCTTGTACATCTCACGCCAATCTGTTTTTGATTCGGCTTGAATCATCTTAAACAGCGGTGGTATGGGAAACATATTGTCTTTGATAACATGTCCACTATCAATAAAATGAAGCACTTTGGTTTGGGCACCTCCACTACAATGTACCGCTCCATGTATCTGTTGGGGAGTAAAATTATCTAGGATTGCTTTCATGACTGGAGCATAAGTACGTGTGGGCGACAGCACCAACTTACCTGCATCTATTGAAACACCTTCTACTGCATCCGCTAAGCTTTTAGATCCGGTGTAAACCAAATCATTTGGCACCAATGGGTCAAAACTTTCTGGAAACTCCTCGGCCAGCGATTTGTTAAACACATCGTGACGTGCAGAAGTAAGCCCATTACTTCCCATACCGCCATTGTATTCAATTTCATAGGATGCTTGTCCATAAGAAGCCATTCCTACAATTACATCACCCGCTTTGATATTGGCATTGTCTATCACGCTGTCGCGTTTAAGACGTGCCGTTACGGTAGAGTCAACAATAATAGTTCGTACCAAGTCACCAACATCAGCGGTTTCACCACCTGTTAGCGTTAGTTTCATGCCCTGAGCGTTAAGCTCATCGACAAGCTCGTTGGTTCCCTGAATAATGGCTTTAATGACTTCTCCAGGAATGTGGTTCTTGTTACGTCCAATGGTCGATGAAATAAGAATTTCATTAACAGCACCTACACACAACAGATCATCAATATTCATGATGAGTGCGTCTTGCGCAATCCCTTTCCAAACAGACAAGTCACCTGTTTTTTTCCAATACATATAAGCTAATGACGACTTTGTGCCAGCGCCATCGGCGTGCATTACCAAACAATAATCAGCATTTCCAGTTAGGTAATCAGGAACAATTTTACAGAACGCTTTTGGAAAAAGTCCTTTATCAATATTCTCAATGGCTGCATGAACATCTTCTTTGTCGGCAGACACACCACGCATTTGATAACGTTCACTGGAAGGGTTTTGTGTCATATTAACGTAAAAATAATAGTTCTCTGTATTTGGCTAATGGCCAAGCTGAATCATCAACTATGAGTTCAAGCCCATCAACACATTCACGAATTTTATCAAAGACTGGAAGTACGTTTTTGGCATACATCTGAGCCTGATCGTCTAATTTACTCATGCTATTGGCCTTAGTTCGCTCTTTTACAAGTGTAACGCAAGCGGTAGCAAGTTTATCTATTAAACCACTGATTTTCTCAATGGAACTCATGGCAACTGGCGCATGCTTAGAGAATCCATCACCATAAATATCTTTTAAACCCTTCACATTTTCAATAAGTACACTTTGGTATTTAAATGCAGTTGGTAGAATTTGGTTGTTGACAAGGTTTTCCAATACTAAGCTTTCAATCTCAATTCTTTGGACATATTGCTCCAATTGAATTTCATAGCGTGCCTTCTGTTCAACAGGGTTCATGACATCCATTGAATCAAACAAATCTATGACATCTTTGTTCATGCGCACAGATAAGGCTTCCGGTGTTTTTCTCAAGTTTGATAGCCCTCTTCTTTTGGCTTCCTTTTCCCAAGAACTGCTGTAGCCATCACCGTCAAACAAGATATTCTTTGTTGTCTTCACATATTCGCGCAACACATTAAAGATAGCATCGTCTTTTTTTAGTTTTTTGGATTTAATGAGCGCGTCAACTTCAGTCTTAAATGAAATTAGCTGTTTGGCAACTATAGTATTTAAAACGGTCATGGGTATACCACAATTTTGATCAGAACCTACTGCGCGGAATTCAAATTTATTTCCGGTAAAAGCAAAAGGCGAAGTTCTGTTTCTGTCGGTGTTGTCCAATAATATTTCTGGAATTTTTCCAACAACGTTGAGTTTCAAATCGGTTTTTTCTTTGGGTGATAATTTGCCTTTGGAAACATGCTCTAAATTTTCAAGCACAGATGTTAGCTGCGTCCCAATAAAAATGGAAACAATGGCTGGTGGTGCTTCGTTAGCTCCTAAACGATGGTCATTTCCAGCGCTAGCAACAGAAGCTCGCACAAGTGATTCATAGTTTTGAACCGCCTTTATGGTGGTTATGAAAAATGTCAAAAACTGCAAGTTACTCATCGGCGTCTTTCCTGGGCTTAACAGGTTTACTCCCGTATTGGTAGACAAGGACCAGTTGTTGTGTTTTCCTGAACCGTTGATACCGGAGAAAGGCTTTTCGTGTAGCAGCACCTTAAAGTGATGCTTACTTGCCACCTTACCCATAATATCCATAAGCAGTGCGTTGTGGTCAACGGCTAGGTTAGCTTCCTCAAAAATAGGCGCCAATTCAAATTGGTTGGGTGCAACTTCGTTGTGACGTGTTTTTACTGGTATTCCCAACAACATACATTCATACTCTAGCTCACGCATAAAGTTAAGGGCACGTGACGGAATGGAGCCAAAATAGTGATCATCTAATTGCTGTCCTTTTGGTGGTGGATGACCCACCAATGTTCTTCCAGTCAGCATAATATCTGGTCGAGAAGATGCCAGGGCTTTATCAATAAGAAAGTATTCTTGCTCCCATCCAAGAGTTGCATCAACGTGCGTGACGTTCTTATCAAAGTACTTAGCAACTTGTGTAGCTGCATCGTCTATGATATTGAGTGCGCGCAGCAAAGGTGTTTTGTTGTCAAGTGCTTCACCCGTGTATGAGACAAAAATGGTGGGCACACAAAGGGTGGTACCATAAATAAAGGCAGGAGATGAAGGGTCCCAAGCGGTATATCCCCTAGCTTCAAAAGTGTTGCGGATACCGCCACTAGGAAAACTAGATGCATCGGGTTCTTGTTGCACCAATTGCGAACCATCGAAGTGTTCTAGGCTATCGCCATTGGAATCAAAATCAAAAAAAGCATCGTGCTTTTCGGCGGTAGCGCCTGTTAGGGGCTGAAACCAGTGTGTGTAGTGCGTCGCGCCCATGGATATGGCCCAATCTTTCATTGAGGCGGCAACATGGTCGGCTATGGTACGTTTTATTTTAGTGCCTTTTTCAATGGATTCATCGACTTCAGCAAAGGCTTGCTTGGTCAAAAAAGTTCGCATCACCTTCTTGGTAAAGACGTGACTTGCAAATATTACCGATTTTTTTTGGTCGGAATGAAAAGGTTTTGGTAGGCGGCTGACAGCGTCCTGAATGGCTTGGAAACGCAGTTTGTTCATAATATTAAGGTTTTAGGATGTAACAAATATACATCAAATAGCGCTATAATTTTGTGTGTTCATAGATTTTGAATTTAATGTATAAATGTCCAAATTTTATGTATTTAACAATTATACCCTATCAATTTTGAGGGGTCTATAAAAATATGTAGAATGTTCATAAAAATATACCCTCCAACATTAGTGGGGTTATTATTAATTTTATTTTTGTTTTATCATTATATAAAATCATGAATAAATCAAAACTTGAATATATCTGGTTGGACGGCTACAAGCCGACTGCCAACCTGCGAAGCAAAACGAAAGTAGTTAGCGACTTTTCTGGAAAACTAGAAGATGTCGAAATGTGGTCTTTTGACGGTAGTTCTACACTACAAGCAGAGGGAGGGTCTTCTGACTGTCTTTTAAAGCCTGTTTCCATATTTCCCGATCCGGAAAGAAGAAACGGGTATTTAGTAATGACTGAAGTCCTTAACGCAGATGGGTCAGCTCACGTTTCAAATGGTCGTGCTACCATTGAAGACGATGATGATGATTTCTGGTTTGGATTTGAACAAGAATATTTTCTTTGGGATCCAGAAACAAATTTACCACTTGGATTTCCTAAAGATCAAACCCCACAGGGTCAGTTCTACTGCTCTGTAGGTGCTAAAAACTCTTACGGACGTGAAATTATGGACCGCCACCTAGACATCTGTTTAGATGCTGGTCTAAATGTTGAAGGTACTAACGGTGAGGTTGCTCCTGGACAGTGGGAATTTCAAATTTTCTCTAAAGGTGCTGCTGAGGCAGGTGACCAAATTTGGATTGCACGTTACATCCTAGAGCGTTTGGCTGAAGACTATGGTTTGGCTATAGACTATCACCCAAAACCTCTTGGTGCTACAGACTGGAACGGTTCTGGTATGCACGCAAACTTCTCCAACACTCTCCTTAGAACTTGTGGTTCTAAAGAAACGTATGACAAGATTTGTGAAGCATTTCGTCCTGTGGTTAAAGAACACATCGAAGTTTATGGTGCTTACAACGACCAACGCCTTACAGGTGATCACGAGACACAATCAATCGACGAATTTAGCTATGGGGTTTCTGACCGTGGTGCTTCTATTCGTATTCCGATTATGACTGTTGAGAAAGGTTGGAAAGGATGGTTAGAAGATCGTCGTCCAGCTTCTAACGCTGATCCATACAAAATTGCTGCACGTATCATCAAGACGGTAAAGTCTGCTGACGTGTAGGTTAATCTTTAATTTTAGCTATAAAAGCATCTGTCTCTCGACATTCTCGAGAATCAGGTGCTTTTTTTATGCAAGCGTTACAACCAAGTAGGCAATATAAGCCACACTTAAAATAATTCCTTCGCGCCAGTTGAGCTCGAATTTTTTTGGCACAAAAACCAAGGGCAAGAGTAAAAATGCAAAACCTAGCATCACCCAAATATCAAAAGATAACAATCTGTCGTCAACAACATGCAACGGGTGAATAACTGCAGTAACGCCCAATACGGTTAGAATATTAAATAAGTTAGAGCCAATAAGGTTACCTATTGAAATGCCTGATTCCTTTCTCACAATAGCCATCCCCGAAGCCACAAGTTCAGGCAAACTAGTACCAATGGAAACCAGCGTGATACCAATAACGCGCTCGCTGACATCAAAGGCACGTGCCAGTCCAACAGCACCTTTTACCAACCACTGGGAGCCAAAAGCCAAACCCAAAGATCCCAAAGTCACAAAAGCAACTATCCACCACCAACTTTTATTTGAAACAGCTTCTGCTGCCTGCACTGCCACTACTGGGGGTTGGTACCTTATTAGATAATACATCACCCCTACCAAACCACAAAGCAATAGTATGCCTTCGGTTTGGCTAATGGTTCCGTCATAGATAAAAAACAATAACAGCAATGAGACCCCAAAGACAACGGGCCAGTCGAATTTATAAAAGCTTTTTTGAATATCAATCTTACTGAATAGCAAAACGAATCCCAAGACAAATCCCAAGTTTGCGATATTGGAGCCAATCACATTACCAAGTGACAGGTCTGGATAACCTGCAAGCGCAGCACGTATGCTCGTAATGAGTTCTGGAAGTGAAGTAGCAAAAGAAACAATGGTCATGCCCACAACTACTTTAGGCACTTGCCAGCGCGCAGCAGCAGCTACGGCTGCTCTTAGAAGAAAATCCCCTCCTAGCAACAATAAGGCCAAGCCCGCAATAAGAAAAATGGCATCCATTTATTTTTTTAGCGAATATACGGTCTGTTGGGTTTCGTTACCTTTGTGGGATGCAAAAGATTTTATTTAGAGTGGTTGCAAAGTGCAATAAAGCAGTATTGCCTAGCCTTAGCAAAAAGCAAGTTGACCTAAGCAAAGCGTCAAAAAGCCAGATGCTTTTATTGGCTTGGCGAACATATATAACAATGCGTGCACTTTAGTTTTGCTGCATGATTAAAATAAGATATATTTGCACCCCTAAACGGCCTCGTGGCGCAACTGAATAGCGCATCTGATTACGGCTCAGAAGGTTGCAGGTTTGAATCCTGCCGAGGTCACGCAATCGGAGAATTGATTCACACGAATTGGTTCTCCTTTTTTTATGTTTGAGATTTCTTTCGATAAAATCGGGATTGAACCAAAAATAGCGTTCACTTTTGTGGTTCTAGAGTTCGCCGGTTTGAGGCTGGTCTTCCACCCATGAAAAGCCCTTTGAGAAATCGAGGAGCTTGTTTTTATATCCAACTTCGCTCTAAAGGAATGATTAATAGGGTTTAACACACAAATGTTCAACATAATTAAATATATAAGTTATGTTAAATATTTGTTAAAATTTAAATAAATAATTATATTTAACCAAACTATTAACATAACAAAATGAAAAAACTATTTTTATCAACATTCATAATGCTTTTCGCATTTTTTGGTTTAGCACAAAAAAATGTAACTGGAAGTGTTATTGATAATAAAGGCCAAGCCTTAGCTGGAGCAACAATCGTTGTACAAGGCACTTCGAAAGGAACAACCACCGATCTTGATGGTAAATTCTCTATTAAATCCACAGAAGGTAGTGTTTTAGAAGCTTCTTATCTCGGCTATAAAACACAATCAATAACTATCGGTACTAATGCTAATTATGAATTTGTACTTAGTCCCGATAATTTACTAGAAGAAGTAATTATTACAGGACAAGGTTCAGGAATTCAAAAACGGAAACTTTCTACAACTGTAGATGTCCTAAACGAGGAGGAAATTGACAAACTCCCTGCTTTACAAATTGATCAACTCTTACAATCAACCACACCGAGTGCGCAAATACGTTTGAGTTCTGGACAACCAGGTACTGCAGCAATTATTAGAACAAGAGGTGCACTTTCTGCCGCTACTTCATCTACACCTGTAGTAATAGTTGATGGTATTCGTGTAGATAATCTTAATTCTAATCCAAGCTTGGGTGCGGACACTGGTGGATTGGACATTTCTGCTCTAGCAGATATTCCAATTGAGTCTATTGAACGTATCGAATACATTAAAGGTGGTGCTGCAACAACACTTTATGGAGCCGACGCTGCAAATGGAGTAATTCAAATTATTACCAAAAAGGGTAAAGCTGGAGAAAGCAATATTTTTGTAGAAACAAGAATTGGAGCCATTTCTGGAACAGATGATTACTTAAAGTACGCACGTACTGCTGAAGCATTGTTTGAGCCTGGTCTATTAAATGAGTATCGTTTAGGGATGAATGGTGGGACTGAAATCTCAACATATAACTTCTCAGCATCACTATATAAGGATGATTCATTTAACGATATAAATGAACAAATCAAAAGAAATCTTTCTTTTGGGTTTACTCGAAATATTAATGATAAATTAAGGTATCAAGCATCTATGTCATATGTAAATATGGATTCCAACTTGGACTACAATGCAAATACAAGTTTTTCTCGTTTTTCAGCATTTGAAGGCGGTGGACGTGGTGATCTAGACACAATGGAAGATGCAACTTGGGAAACGGAACTAGACCGATCTAGAAATATCGGCAAAGCTGTAGACATAAAGAATAGAGTAAATCGTTTTACAGCATCTAACAAGTTAATTTATAAGTTACCTTATAATATTGAAGCCAACCTTACCGCTGGTTTAGATTTTCGGACCTTAGTTCAGCAGGAGAATTCAACTAACCAAATGCAGATTTATCAAGGGTCTATCCCCGATGGTACTGCTAATAGAGCGAGTTTAGATCGGTTGATTAGAAATAACTTTACACTTACCACTGACTTAAACTTCACCCATCGAGGATCAATAGATAATTTTGATTTTGTAACAATTGCTGGAGCACAGTTTTTTAGAACAACTGATAGACAAAACCTTGTTTCTGGTTCTGGTGGTGTAGACGGTTCTGTTTCTGTTAATACATTCCCAACTAAAACTTCATCAGACTTTATTCTTGAAAATGCTAACTATGGTATTTATTTCTTGGAGAATATTGGTATCTACGATGTTGTATTTGTGGAATTAGGAGGCCGTCTAGACTATAATACTGCTTCAGGTGAAAGCACCTCAGCTTTATTTTTACCTAAAGTTGGTCTTAGTTATAATATTTCTGATCATAGCTTCTTCAAAAGCAGTAGCATTTCTCAAATATTAAGCAGTGTTAAGTTGAGAGCTAATTATGGAGAGGCTACCAATTACGCAGGGGCATTTTCCAGCGAGCGTACTTTTGCATTAGAATCATTTCTTGGTGCACCAGCATTGCGTTTTTCCAATCCTGGAAATCCAGATTTAAAATCAGAAATAGTCCAAACTACTGAATTTGGATTAGAGCTTGGGTTCTTGGATAATCGTATAAACCTTTCTGGTACATATTATAAAGGTATTACCAAGGATGCACTCTTTACTCCTACTCAGCCCCCTTCATCTGGATTATTAAATCAAATCCAAAACATTGGAGAAATTGAAAATACAGGATATGAGTTGGCTATTAACGCTAATATCATACAAAAAAACAGTCATAACTTAGACATATCTGTTTCTTACAACAAAAATGAGAATACGGTATCGAGTATGGGAGGAGCTGCCCCTTTCAATGTTGGAGGATTTACTGTTATCGGATCCTGGGTTGAAGAAGGACAATCTCTTGGATACCTTCGTGGTACAAAAGCAACTTCAAATGGAGATGGGACATATACATTTACTCCTAACTCCACACTTGGTAAAACTTTTGCTCCTAATTTTGGATCTGTTTCATTAAATTATTCTTGGGATAAACTTAACTTTTTTATGTCAGGGGATTATCAAACTGGCGGAGAAATTGTTGATTTAAGCTTCCTACTTCGCCATTTGCGTGGTGTTGACAACACAGGTATTCCTGACGATTTAGTTGGAACAACATCTCCATTCAACTATGTAAATTACTTTACATTTAAAAATGATTTCTTTAAAATCAGAAACATTGGTGTAAGCTATAATTTTGGTGAAATCACAAATCTTTTTAGCAACATAAGAGTTGGATTCACAGCTACTAATCCATTCAATTGGACTACCGGTCTTTGGGATCCTGAAACAACTGGATCAGGAATTGGAACACAAAATGGTTTTAGTAGTGGAGGCTTTTACTATGGAACAGAATCTGCTCCAAGAACATTTATCACCTCTATACGCTTTGAATTTTAAAATTAGAAAAATGAAAAAAAATATAATTACTTTAATAGTTGGTTTATTCGTTGTTGCTGGATGTGACAATGACTTTAAGGAAGTACTTGACTTTACAAGTGCTACCAATCCAAACCTTTCAGGAAGCTCAGTTGTTGGTCTTCCTAATTCATCCATTTTATGGAAAACAGGAATTGAGCGTGAAATTTCACGTACATTAAATGAAGTTTTAATTCTAGCCGAATTAGGTTCAGATAATTATGTGAACATTCAAACTTATTACAGCCAGTTTATGGATAATCTTGATATTAGAACAACAGATCCTGATATCCGAGATACTCAAAACGAAATAGCTCGTGTTATGAGAATGGCAGAATACGGTCTTGAGACTGTGGGACCCAACGATCCTAACTATTCATCTGAAACAGAAGCTGAATTTAATTTTTATCTTGGGTATTCTAAAATGCTTGCTGCAATGTACTTTTCAATGTTGCCTGCTGAAACACTTGGTGCTCCTATTTCATCAGATGATCATTATGCCGCTGCGATAATTTCTTTTAACACAGCAATTGGCTTAAACTCAAAACCAGAATATCATTTGGCAAAAGCTAGAGCTAATTACTACCTTGGAAATAAAGCAGATGCGGTATCTTCAGCAAATTCAGCTATATCGGCTGATGATGATTTTTTACGTTCGGCAGAATTTGATCAAGAAGAAGGGCCCGAAAACATAATGGAAAGTGCCCTATATGAAAGAGGTACTTTTGATGATTTTCAACCGCTTCCTTCTCTTGATTTTTTAGATCCTAAGTACTCATTTTTCACGGCAAAAGTGGACCCGTCAATTAATTATTTAAAAGCTGAAGAAGCTTATTTAATTTTAGCTGAAGCTAATTGGGCTGATGGAGATATTGCCGCTGCACAACAAAATTTAACAGACCTTTTAACAATCGTGGCTACAAGAGAAGTCAGATCTGTTGATGAAAGTGGAGAAACTAGAGGTAATCAATCTAATGCTGTAGATGATACTTCTCGTCCCAACAGTTCAGCAGTCACGGTCAATGGACGATCTGGTCTTATTTTAGATAGAGCAGCAGGTAAAGTTGATATCCCAGCTGTTTCGGGAACGTCTTTAACATCATCAGATATTAGCGCTATGCAGGCAGATGATGCAGGTTTAGCCCTAATTTATCGTACACGTCAAGAAATTTTCATTGCTGAAGGTATACGCTTTGTTGACATGGGAATCAAGCTTGTTATCAACGAAAATGAGATCCTTCAAAATGACAATATAAGTGATGGAGATGGAGGAACAGTTGCTGTAATCCCATCATTTATTGATAGTGTAAAAGATGAGCTTGATGCAATTACTTTTGATTCAGCAAATAACGCTGCGACAACTGATCAAGACGTCACAGATTTAATAGTCCAAAACAAAACCTCAGATGCTGTTGTTCCTTTTAAATAGTCACTTTTTAAAACAACGAGACTCTGCAAATTAGGTTATCTTATTATATTTATTAATCATAAACACCATCTCAATTGAGATGGTGTTTTTTTGTTGAACAATTTAAAATTGAACTGGTTGTTTGTCGGAGTTGTTTTAACTGTGAATATTTAGGAATTAAACAACTCAAAGGAATTAAAAAAAACTTAGATAAACATCGAAACTTATCGTTAGAGAATATAGATAAGAACCCTCAGGTTTACTTACTTTATAGAACAGGTTTAAGAGGTTCTTAGTGAATACATATCACTAATTCCGTTCAAAAAGTCCGAACTACTGTATGTTTGGGTCACAGATTATCCCCATAAATAATTAATTATTTATGGAAATGTTTTTTTCTATTGTCGCAACATAATTACACTTTTTCTCGATTGATTTAATCATCATTTGTGCAATATCTTTCTGAGTTGCTGCTTCTATTCCCTCCAAACCAGGAGATGAGTTTACTTCAAGAACTAATGGGCCACCAGAAGACCGAATTATATCAACACCAGCTACACTTAACCCCATCGCTTTAGTTGCTTTTATTGCGAGTTTGCGCTCTTCAGCTGTGGCTTTAATCAAAGCTGTAGATCCGCCCAAATGAACATTTGCACGAAATTCTCCAGGGGGAGCAGTACGTTGCATCGAGGCAACAACCTTTCCGTCAATGACAAAGCAACGAATATCCTTTCCATCTGCTTCTTTGATAAACTCTTGAACCAATATATTGGCTTTCAAGCTTTTAAAAGCATTGATAACACTTTCAGCCGCTTTTTTTGTTTCTGCCAATACGACACCTTTCCCTTGAGTTCCTTCCAATAGCTTTACAATCAATGGTGATCCACCAACCATTTCTATTAAATCGTTTGTGTCTAATGGCGAACTTGCAAATCCTGTAGTTGGTATTTTGACCCCTTTGCTAAGCAATAATTGAAGTGAAAAAAGTTTATCTCTAGATTGAATGATGGACTCTGATGTATTCAAGCAAAATACTCCCATACTTTCAAATAGACGTAAAAGTGCACAGGCATAAAATGTTTGGGCAGGTCTAATTCTGGGTATTACTGCATCAATATTCTCAATGATTTCTCCGCCACGATAATTAATTTGTGGGTTAGAAGCATCTAATTTCATAAAGCATTGGCGGATATTATAAAATTCTATTTGGTGTCCTCTTTGTTCTGCAGCTTCTATAATTCTTCTATTGCTATACAATTCTTGATTAGATGCCAACAAACCTATTCTAAGTCCAGTTGTTGAATTTCTAAATTTCTCATAAGAACCCATAACAGTGGCATCACTAATTGTTCCAAGCGAAAAACTTTTTTCAGGATCAACGATTAATCTCCCTTTCATAGCCTCCCTTCCTAACAACATTCTATATCCCATGGAGTCTCTATTTGTCAGTGTAAGTTCTATAGCCCAAGTATTAACTCCAATAGTCATGAATGATTGAATAACAAATCTTTGCTCTCTATTACCGGTTGAGCTTTTTACTACTCGCTTATCTTTCACCAATGCGTTACACTTTACCCTACGTTTACCATCATTTTGTATTGGATATACATCAAAGCTTACCCAGGTATGGCCATCCTTTTGATAGGGTTGAATATTTAAAGCATGTAAACTTGAAGTTTTAGCCCCACTATCAATACGCGCCTTAATATGAGGGATATTTAACTCACCTAATGAAACCCATTCTTCAGAACCAATTGTAACTTTCGAATTCATTTTAAAATTTTTGCAAATGAATGAATAAAATGAATTGGTTGTATTTAAAATAACACTTAATTATAAAAAAATCAATAATGAATTATTCTAAAAGATAAGTATAGCTTGCATTTTAAAGCAGAAATAAAACTAAAAAACCATGATTCTTAACGTTCTATTTAGACTACGGTGCTTTGTCAGGATCACGTAGTAACCCTGCAGAGGTCACATCTCCTTCAATTTCGTGCAGAACAAAGATTGTTTCATTTTACTCAAACAAAAGTTGTTAGGTTTTTCCTAAATTTAACACATGAAAGACTTGAAATATCTTATGGCATACAGCGTTCCCTTGAGCGTTGTTATCAGTTTCTATTTCAAAGGAGCGGCCTCCTATACAGCGCTAGCTTATGTATTTCTGTTTATTCCCTTAGCGGAAAGCATTATACCGGTAAAACAAAAAGAACTAACCGTTACGGATATAAAAAAAAGGGCGTTGAATCGCTTTTTTGACTGGCTTTTATATTTTAACGTACCCATCGTGTACACCATCCTAGGTTATGGGCTTTATGATTTTTCAACGGCTAGTCTAAGCACCTATGAATACATAGGTTTGGTTTTTGCACTTGGTATTTTGTTGGCTACCAATGCCGTTAATGTAGCGCACGAACTGGGCCATAGGAAAAGCAAATTTGAAGTCTTACTGACTAGGTTATTGCTATTGCCCTGTCTATACATGCATTTTACCATGGAACACAATCATGGCCACCACAAACACGTGGCAACAGACCTAGATCCGGCGACAGCAAAAAAAGGACAAAGTTTATATCACTTTTGGATGACATCTGTATTGGGGCAATATAAAAATGCTTGGCGTATACAAACGAAGCTACTCAAAAAGCATGGGTTACATTTTTTATCCATCAAAAACAACATGCTTTTGTTTATCATTTACCAAGCAGCGTATGTGGGTGGTGTTTATGCGTTGTTTGGATTTAAAATATTTCTTATCGCTTTAATTGTCGGTATCATATCGTTCTTATTTCTTGAAACCATCAATTATATTGAGCACTACGGTTTGGTGCGAAAAGAGGTCAACGGTAAATACGAAAAAGTGCAAAACATACATTCGTGGAACTCTGACCACGTCATGGGCAGGATAGTATTGTATGAATTAACACGACACAGTGATCACCACTTCCGTGCATCAAAAAAATATCAAGTCTTAGAAAGTCTTGAAAACAGTCCGACTATGCCATTTGGCTATCCAGGATCTATGCTTCTAGCGACACTACCTCCGCTATGGTACGCGGTCATGCACCCGAAGTTGCAACATTAAGCATTTAAAACGCCAACACCCTTTATGAATCGTAGTTATCTCTTTTTAGTGTGTTTTGTAATAACGCAATCCATTGCGCAAAACAACAGTGTCACTTCTTTAAAATCAAAAGCAAACTTTCCAATTGGCTCATCCATACGATTTGTTCCTTTTATGAAAGACACAAAATTGAAAAGTTTACAACAACATCACTTTGACAGCTACACCGCAGGAAGTGATATGAAAATGTATCAAATTGCACCCAAACCCGGAGTATTTAGATGGGAACGTATTGACAGCATAGTCGCTTATACCAAAAAAAACAACCAAAGACTGTTTGGACATACGCTGATATGGCACAGTGCTACGCCAAAGTGGATTGAAAAAAAGGCAAAGAAAGACCCAGCGTGGCTAGAAGGTTTTATGAAAAATTACATTCAAACCTATATTAAAAAATACAAAGGAATCGTGCACGGTTGGGATGTGGTCAATGAAGGCTTAAATACCAAAGGAGCGGGTTTTAGAACTGAAAGTATATGGCATAAAACCATGGGACAGTCCTATATCGAAAAGGCATTTCGATATGCTCATGAAGCAGATCCAAATGCCGTCTTGTTTTACAACGACTTTAACATTGAGCGTGATACGCTTAAATTTAACACCATGATGAAAATGGTTGAAGACTTTCAGCAACGTGACGTACCCATTTCTGGAA
>ERZ802830.2725-NODE-2725-length-15676-cov-13.6821_pt1 | contig 15676 bp, 14 predicted proteins | sample MGYA00345654_ERZ802830 | MGnify/ENA primary metagenome ERZ802830 (study PRJEB30503, sample SAMEA104212375) | marine metagenome | biome: Westerlies Biome; feature: [SRF] surface water layer (ENVO:00010504) within the epipelagic zone...; material: water... | reverse complement strand
GTACAGTTAAATTCTTTAATGGATCCAAAGGTTATGGGTTCATTACCAATGACGAAACATCTGAGGATGTATTCGTTCACGTTTCAGCCCTAAATGGGCTTACACTCCAAGAGGGTGACAAAGTTGAGTATGTAGAAGAAGAAGGAAATAAAGGGAAGCAAGCTTCTCAAATTGCCCTATTATAAAATACATTACGACTTAAGATCAAGCCTCTCATCGAGAGGCTTTTTTATTTCCTCCTACTACTAAAAAAATTTTTTAACAGCTCCGCTGCTTCCGATTCCATGACTCCACCACTGACAGTTGCTTTGGGGTGAGGAGTTGTTTGAGCATTTATATAACCTTGCTTAGGGTCGCTAGCAGCAAAAACAATTCGGCTGAGTTGAGCCCAATAAATCGCACCCATACACATCACACATGGTTCCAATGTGACATATAACGTACAACCGTTAAGGTACTTGCCATTTAAAAAATTGGCCGCTGAGGTAATCGCTTGCATTTCGGCATGTGCAGTAACATCATTCAGACGCTCGGTCAAATTAAATGCCCTAGCAATAATTTTATTGTCGATAGCGATGACTGCGCCCACCGGAACTTCGTCCTGTTCAAAAGCCTTTTGTGCTTCAATCAAAGCCTGCTTCATAAAATAATTATCGTCGCGTAATAATTCCATGCCGTTAAATTACAAAACACCTTTAGTCAGCACAAACGAAACTTTATCTTTGTAACTTGAGCCAACTTAAATTATGTGTTACCGATGAGCGGAAAAAAACGGTTATTCCTTCTCGATGCCTTCGCCCTTATTTTCAGAGGATATTATGCCTTCATTAAAAATCCTCAGATCAACTCTAAAGGTATGAATACTTCGGCTATCATGGGATTTATGAATTCTTTACTAGACGTAATCAAAAGAGAAAAACCGGATCATCTAGCGGTATGTTTTGATAAAGGGGGTTCACAAGTCCGAACAGAAATGTTTACGGAATACAAGGCCAACCGAGATGAAACCCCAGAGGCCATAGTAATTGCCGTTCCTTATATTCAAAAGATACTGGAGGCAATGCATATTCCCGTTGTCGTGAAAGAGGGGTTTGAGGCCGATGATATTATTGGAACCCTTGCCAAACAGGCTGAAAAACAAGACTATGAGACATATATGGTAACTCCAGATAAAGATTTTGCCCAACTCGTCTCTAAAAATATTTTTATGTACCGCCCTGCCCGTATGGGTACAGGTATTGAGATTTGGGGAATCCCTGAAATCCAGGAAAAATTTGAGATCGAAAGCCCAGAACAGATTATTGATTATTTGGGTATGATGGGCGATAGCGTTGACAACATCCCAGGTTTACCTGGTGTAGGCGACAAAACAGCCAAACGATTCCTCAAAGAATTTGGTAGCATGGAAAATTTATTTGATAATCTAGATAAATTGAAAGGGAAGCTCAAGGAAAAAATTGAGGCCAATAAAGAATTGGGAATACTGTCTAAAAAACTTGCTACAATTATTACTGATGTACCTGTAAAATTTGATGCAAAAGATTATGAACTCTCAAGCCCTAATATTCAGGCTGCGGCTGCTATTTTTGAAGAATTAGAATTCAGGAGAATTTATGAAAATTTTAAAAAAATATTTAGCCAAAAAAATGAGGCTGAAATTTCAAAAATTAGCGAAAAATCAAAAAAGCCACCCCAAGAAACTTTAGGTAATCAATTTGATTTGTTCAACCCTCCACCTGGTCTGGGAGTTTCAGTCAATCAATCATTTAGAGGCGATCAAAAAACTACGCAACATCAGTACCAATTAGTTGACTCAACAGTGGGGCGAAGTTTACTGCTAAGAAAAATATTATTACAAAAATCGGTTTGTTTTGATACAGAAACTACTGGACTTGATAGTCTTCAAGCGCAATTAGTTGGTATTTCATTCAGTTGGGAAAATCACAAAGGTTACTACCTCCATGTTCCTAAAGATCAAGATGAAGCACAAGCAATAATTCAGGAATTCCGACCTTTTTTCGAAAATAAACAAATTGAAAAAATAGGGCATAATCTAAAGTATGACTTAAAAGTCCTGCTCAAATACCAAATCAAAGTTGAAGGGCCGCTATACGATACTATGATAGCTCACTATTTGATAAATCCCGACATGCGGCATAACATGAACATATTGGCAGAAACCTATCTGAATTACAGTCCACAATCCATTACTGAACTTATAGGAAAAAAGGGTAAAAACCAGGGGAATATGAGGGACGTAGATTTGGGTAAACAAACAGAATACGCTGTCGAAGACGCTGATATTACTTTTCAATTGAAACAACATTTTCAAAAGGAACTCTCCGAGGCTAATACTACATCACTTTTTAAAGATGTGGAACTCCCCCTAGTAGAAGTTTTGACCGCAATGGAAGCAGAGGGCATTAATCTTAATACTGACTTTCTAAAACAGCTTTCTAAAACCCTTAAGGGAGATTTAGAGAAACTTGAAATTATGATTTTCAAGGAAGTAGGCGAAACCTTTAATTTGGGTTCTCCAAAACAATTAGGTCTTATTTTATTTGAAAAACTTAAATTGGTTGACAAACCAAAAAAAACAAAAACAGGTCAATATTCAACGGCTGAAGATACCCTTTCTTTTTTAGCAAAAACACATCCTATTGTAGCTAAAATTATAGATTGGCGGTCACTTCAAAAACTCCAAACTACATACGTCTCAGCACTGCCTGAGGACCTTAACCCAAATACCGGCCGAATTCATACTATATACAACCAAGCAGTAGCCTCTACTGGGAGATTGAGCAGTAACAATCCAAACCTTCAAAACATTCCAATTCGCACCGCCAGGGGCCAGGAAATCCGAAAGGCATTTATTCCTAGAAATGAAAATTATATTTTAATGGCTGCAGATTACTCGCAAATTGAACTACGAATCATAGCGGCATTAAGTAAAGACCCTTCAATGGTCAAAGCATTCCGAAACAACGAAGATATTCATGCAGCTACTGCAGCCAAAGTATTTGAAGTACCGCTAAATGAAGTTACCCGTGAACAGCGAAGCAATGCCAAAACAGTAAACTTTGGTATTGTATATGGAGTATCTGCATTTGGATTGAGCCAACAGACTAACTTAAATCGATCTGAATCCAAGGAATTGATCGAAACCTACTATAAAACTTATCCTGAACTGAGAGCCTATATTTCAAAGCAAATTGACTTTGCTAGGGAATACGGGTATGTTGAAACCGTATTGGGTCGTCGTCGGTACCTAAAAGACATCAATTCTCAAAATGCCGTTGTACGTGGAGCAGCAGAACGTAATGCTGTTAATGCACCAATACAGGGTAGCGCAGCAGATATTATCAAACTATCCATGATACAAATTCATAAAAAAATTAAAGCTGAGGATTGGCAGTCCAGGATGCTATTACAAGTCCATGATGAACTGGTATTTGATGTTGCAAAACATGAAAAAGAAGTCTTTCAAAAAATGGTAAAAACCAAAATGGAAAATGCTTTTGATATAGGTCTACCTTTATTAGTTGATATTGGATTTGGAAAAAATTGGCTGGAAGCTCATTGATATTAATTTTACCAAACTATCCCTTTCAATATTATTGGTTATAAGTATGATTGAGATCTACTTCAGGTCAATCATACATAATCTATTTTCAAAGGGTATTAAACCTATTCAAAATCAAAACTTTAAAAGAAGAAATTAATACAAAAAATATTTTTTCAGAAAAAGGAATAATTGTAAGTTTGCAGCCCGTAAAAGTTATTTAAAATAATATTTCTGTGAATACATTAAGTTATAAAACAATTTCAGCCAACTCTAGCACTGTCGACAAACAGTGGGTTTTAATCGATGTTGCTGATCTTCCATTGGGTAGAGTTGCTTCTGTAATAGCTATTCATTTGAGAGGAAAACATAAGACCAACTTCACTCCACACGTTGATTGCGGAGATAATGTAATTGTAATTAACGCTGATAAACTGACTTTATCTGGGAAAAAATGGAAGCAGAAAGAATATATTCGCCATACTGGGTATCCGGGTGGACAAAAAAGTTTAAATGCAGAGCAATTAAACGCAAAAGGATCTAATCGTCTAATCGAAAACGCTGTTAGAGGAATGCTTCCAAAAAATAAATTGGGCGCCGCCTTGTTTAAAAATCTTAAAGTATTCTCAGGAAGTCAGCATAACCATGAGGCACAGCAACCAAAAACTATTAATCTAAACGACCGATTATAAATGGAAGTTATTCATACCATTGGCAGAAGAAAGACATCAATAGCCCGACTATACATATCAAAAGGTAAAGGAAACATTACTGTGAATAAAAAAGTTTACAATGAGTTTTTTCCAACAGCAACTTTACAATATAAAATTATACAGCCATTGGCGCTAACCGAAAACGAGGGTAAATTTGACCTTAAAGTAACGGTTAAAGGTGGGGGTTACAATGGACAAGCTGAGGCAGTTCGTCTTGCAATTTCAAGAGCTCTATGTAAAATTGACGAAGAAAATCGAACGGTCCTCAAACCCGAAGGACTATTAACACGTGACCCCAGAATGGTTGAGCGCAAAAAATTCGGGCAGAAAAAAGCAAGAAAAAAACATCAATTCTCTAAGCGGTAATTTATCGACTGAGAATGATCAAATGTTCATTAATTTAATTTTAATCTGTTGCTTGAACCGCTAAGGCGGGAATTAGTTTAGCATCTAAATATATCGAAAGATTTATTGCTACTAATCGAGAACGTAAACTAAAAACCATGGCACAAACCACAGTAAAAGACCTGCTAAGTGCAGGCGTCCATTTTGGACACTTAACTCGGAAATGGAATCCCAATATGGCACCATATATTTATATGGAACGGAACGGGATCCATATAATCAGTCTCTACAAGACAGTTGCAAAAATTGAAGAAGCTTCTGAAGCATTAGCAAAAATCGCCTCCTCTGGAAGAAAAATTCTTTTTGTAGCAACCAAGAAACAAGCTAAAGATATCGTTTCCGAATGTGCCAAAAAAGTAAATATGCCCTACATTACAGAACGTTGGCCAGGGGGTATGCTAACCAATTTTATTACTATACGAAAAGCAGTTAAGAAAATGGCTGCTATTGATAGAATGAAAAAAGATGGTACTTTTGAAACCCTCTCCAAAAAAGAAAAACTTCAGGTCGACCGATTAAGATCTAAGTTGGAAAAAAACTTAGGTTCAATCTCTGATATGACTCGTTTACCTGGTGCCCTATTTGTTGTTGATATTAAAAGAGAACATATTGCCATAAAGGAGGCTCAAAAACTTAAGATTCCAATTTTTGCTATGGTAGATACCAACTCTGATCCAAGAGAGGTAAACTATGTTATCCCTGCAAATGATGATGCTACAAAATCCATTGATAAAATTTTATCCCTTGTGGTAGATGCTATCGGAGACGGACTTAAAGAAAGAAAAGACGAAAAAGAAGCCCAAGAACAAGAAAAACAGGCCATAGAAAAAGCTACAACCGATGCAAGTACTGAGGTAAAAAAAGCTGACAAACCATCAGATGAATCTCCTGCCGAAACAAAGTCTAGCATTGAAACTGAAAAAAAGAAATAGTTAAGAATACACAACCTAGACAATTATGAAAATTACAGCATCGGAAGTAAATAAACTACGCAAATCTACTGGAGCCGGAATGATGGATTGTAAAAAAGCACTAGTTGAAGCAGAGGGAGATTTTGATAAGGCTATTGAATTTCTCAGAAAAAAAGGACAAAAAGTAGCCGCTAATAGAGCAGACAGGGAATCTTCAGAGGGAGCTACCTTGGCTAAAGTCAATCCAGATTTTACCTCTGGTGTATTGATTTCTATAAACTGTGAGACCGATTTTGTTGCCAAAAATGATTCTTATTTGGCTTTAGCTAACAGCCTCGCTGACCAGGCTTTGAAATATGATACATTAGAAAAATTTTTATCTAGTGATTTTAGTGGTATGACCGTAGCTGAGAAACTAATTGAACAAACTGGCGTAATTGGAGAAAAAATTGAAATCGGAGCTTTTAAAAAACTAACTGCTCCATTTGTAGGTTTTTATATCCATGCTGGAAATAAAATAGCTACATTAGTAGGACTCTCGGGGATTGTAGATAATGCTGCTGAAATATCAAAAAATGTTGCTATGCAAGCTGCGGCTATGAACCCCATTGCTTTAGATGAACAAGGAGTAGACCCTTCAATTATTCAAAAAGAAATCGAAATTGCTAAAGATCAATTACGTCAAGAAGGCAAGCCTGAGGCAATGTTAGATAATATTGCAAAAGGTAAGATAAAACGTTTCTTCAAAGACAATACGTTAGTTAATCAAGCTTTTATTAAAGACGGAAAAATTTCAGTAGCCGATTATGTCAAGTCCGCTCATGCGGATTTAATTGTTACTGGGTTTCAGAGAATTGCTCTGGGATAAGAAAATTCATAAGTAATCTAAGAGTATATCCCTTGAGGATTGCTCTTTCTATCTTAAATATTATTATAACAAGATGCCAATGGTGTGAAGGGAATCCCCTTTATGTTGAATACCACGATAATGATTGGGGGGTACCTGTTTTTGACACCCAAAAACAATTTGAATCTCTTACCCTTGAAATATTTCAGGCTGGACTTAGCTGGATTACTATTTTGAAAAAACGCGAAAACCTAAGAAGAGCCTTTGACCATTTTGATTACAATAAAGTTGCGTTATATGAAGAGAATAAAATTTATATGTTGATGAAAGATTCTGGCATTATTCGTAACAGACTTAAAATAGAAGCTACTATTAATAATGCTCAATGTTTTATTGGGTTTGAAGAAAATGGAAAGTCTTTCTCTGACTATATTTGGAGCTTTATTAACCACAAAACGGTTCAAAACAACTATGAAAACTCGGACTTAATTCCCTCTCAAACATCATTGTCAAAAGTCATCAGCGATGATCTTAAAAAACGTGGTTTAATGTTTGTTGGACCTAAGATAATTTACTCCCATATGCAAGCTTCAGGACTCGTAAATAATCATCTAACGGGCTGCTTTCGTCATCAACATCTAAAAGGGTAGATCATCCTCTGGGCCGTCGGAATTAGTATTGTCTGCCGCTTCAAAAGCTGTGGGTGGTGGCATTGGAGGCATCTCAGTTGTAGAAGCCTCCTGAACTACTTCTATCCGCCAACCCTGAACAGAATTAAAGTATTTGGTCTCCCCCTGAGGGTTCACCCATTCCCTTCCTCTTAGATTAATTCCGATTTTTACATTTTGGCCAATTTGAAACGAGTTTAGCAAATCACAATTCTCCTGAACGAACTCAACCAAAATATGTTGAGGATAACGCTCTTCAGTAGTAACTACGACTTCTCTTTTTCTAAAACCATTATTACCATATGTTTTAGTTTCATCTAACCACTTTATTTTTCCTGATACTTCCATTTTTTATTTAAGTAAGTTACAAATTTAAAAAAAGTTTTAAGCGGAAAGCTTTGTAACTAAATATGTTTTTTCAATTCTTTATTTAATTAATTACAAAAAACTTTAAAACCACATTATATTCCTAGTCGTTTCCTTTAAAAGCTATTACTTAATTTACATTATATTAGCTTAAATAAATCATTTTGGGCTAGTGTTGGGTTTAATCAAAAATAACTTGAAAAACAGTTGGCTGCTAGCTGTATTCTTAATTGTTGCATTAATCCTTTGGAATACCAATCTGCTTTTTGGGACTCTTAAAAAAGAGGAGCGTAAAAAAATGACGCTGTGGGCACTTGCTCAAGAAGATCTGATAGAAAACAGTGTAGTCAACAACCTTACCTTCGAAATACTTCAACAAACTTGGATTAACCCAATGATTCAAGTAGATCAAAACGAAAAAATTATAGGACACAAGAATATTAATTGGGATCAAACTAACGAAGATTCCCTTGTGCTTTACAGGCAACTCGAAATTATCAAAAGAGAAAACCAGCCCATATTGATTCGCTATAAGGACAGCTTATCCGATATAAATCAAAAACTTTATTATGGTGATTCCGTCTTATTAAAAAAGTTACAATACTATCCCCTAGCCCTACTATTAATTATCTTTCTATTCGGCGCAGTGCTATATTTCGTTTACAAAACCTCACGAATATCTGAACAGAACCGTCTATGGAGTGCCATGGCTAAGGAAACAGCACATCAGATCGGTACCCCACTGACATCCATGATTGGGTGGATAACATTAATGAAAGATAAAAAAAAAGAAAGTGAACCTTTAATTGAAATTGAAAAAGACTTGGAGAGATTAAAAGTTATCACTGACCGCTTTTCAAAAATGGGTTTTCAGCCTAAACTTCAACAAGCAGATGTAGTCGTTGAAACAAAAAAGACGATCGAATACCTTGAAAAAAGAAGTTCAGATTTAGTTAAATTTCAAATTGAAATTCCCAACGAAGAAATCCTATTGCCTCTTAATCAGCAGCTGTTCAGCTGGACTCTTGAAAACCTAATTAAAAACGGCATTGACGCCATTAAAGGAAAAGGAGTAATTAGAGTGAATTTAGATACTAATGTCAATTGGGTAATTGTTACTGTTAGCGATTCAGGACAAGGAATTAAAAAAGAGCTTCATAAAAAAATATTTTCTCCAGGCTTTACCTCAAAGAAAAGAGGATGGGGACTTGGACTATCTCTGGCAAAAAGGATAATTTCGGACTACCACAAGGGAAAAATTAGTGTCAAGAAATCTGTCTTGGGTAAAGGTTCAACCTTTGAAATATTACTTAAAAAAAATCCTAAAGGTATTTCCTGATTTTTGAAGCGGTTTGCTTAAATCCTTCAGGACTTTGAGAAACTTTTTTTTGGAAAGTAGCATCTTCCATTACTTGTAATGGAATCAAGTGCACATGTGCATGAGGAACTTCAAGTCCTATGACAGACATCCCCACCCGATTACAGGGAATAGCCTTTTCAATTGCAATGGCTACGGTTCTAGAAAAATCCATAAGTCTATTAAAATCTTCCACTGGTAAATCAAATATTTTATCAACCTCATTTTTGGGAATACACAGTGTATGTCCAATTGCATTGGGATTAATATCTAAAAAAGCATAGTGTCTATTGTCTTCATGTACTTTATATGAAGGAATATCTCCGGCGATAATCTTTGAAAAAATTCCAGTCATATTAATCTCTGGAAATTGAAACGATTTCGAGTTTAATAGTACCATTAGGAACAACAATTTCAGCAACTTCACCTTCAGTTTTTCCTAATAATCCCCTGCCAATAGGAGAATCAACGGAAATCTTACCCGTCTTTAAATCTGCTTCACTTTGGGCTACCAATTTGTATTTCATTAAAGCTCCGTTTGTCTTGTTTTTTACCTCTACTTTTGAGTGGACCAATACTTTGGATGTATCTAATTGAGACTCGTTAATTAACCTCGCATTTGAAAGGGTTTCTTCAAGTTTAGAAATTTGAAGTTCCAAAAGTCCCTGTGCTTCTTTAGCTGCATCATACTCAGCATTTTCACTAAGATCTCCTTTGTCTCTAGCCTCTGCAATGGCTTGAGAGGCTTTTGGACGCTCTACATCTTTTAATTGATTGAGCTCCTCTCTTAAATTTTTTAATCCCTGATCAGTATAATAAGATACTTTACTCATTTTTTTTACGTTTCTTTAAAAAGAAAAATCCCTTAATAATTTAGGGATGTAAATCAAATATAAGCAATTGAATTTTTTTGGTAAAATTTTGATTAGGAAAATCATTTTATTACTCACCTTGTTATTTTTATCATGTGGCAAAAATGAAATAAGTCGCAATCCTAACCTTAGCAAGGTTAAGTTTAATGTTTCCGTTAACTTGAACCTTCCAAGTAATGATAATCTGAGATTTACAGGGGGGAGCAGCCTTCTTACATTAGGAGGAATCAATGGTATTCTACTTTTTAATTTGAACGGTACTTATTTGGCGTGGGAGGCTAGCTGCCCAAATCATCCAGTCAAAAACTGTTCTAAATTAAACTTAAAAGGAGTTTTGGCAGAGTGCAACTGTGAAGGCTACCAATACAGTTTAGCTGTAGGGCAATTACTTAATCCAGATGAAAATACCACCCTAAACTTCCCTCTAATGCCTTATCGTATAAACCAATCTGGAAACACACTCTACATAAGTGATTGAAACTTTCATAAAATTAGAAAAATCAAATTCTTATCTGAGTAATCATTTTAATTAATTTAATTTGCATGAAATTTTAATCATAAATGATAACTCATTTTTATTTTTTCACTTTTTCTACTTTTGTAATCAAACACTAAAATGAAATTAAAGAAACTAGTTCCACTGAATCAATTCTTAATACTCCCCAAGTATTTGAAGATGTTTAGTTATGCAATATCATTTCTTTTTGTTCTAAGTTTTTTTTCATGCTCTAGTGAGGATGATAGTAGTGTGTCAAATCCTTCAGAGCCTAACGTTCAAAATCCAAATAACGGTATAACTAATCCAGACCCGGTGAGCGAGCCCACAATTCAAACCCTTGATAAAAAGGGGATTGGAATGTCATACAAGCAAAGAACTTGGTCAACAAGAATTGGTGCTTTAAAACCGTTTTGGTCCTATTCTTGGAATAGAGATTATAGAGAAGCTATTCCCGATGGAGTCGAATTTGTTCCAATGTTCTGGGGAGCTTCTAATGTTACTGATTCTGAGATCCAAAGGATAAAAGAATTAGTGGATTCAGGAGTTGTTAAGAATGTTCTTGGGTTTAATGAGCCTGATCTTACCTCTCAGGCGAACATGACTGTGGCTGAAGCTATTGAATTATGGCCAAGGCTAGAAGAGCTGGGAGTGCCGCTTGGGAGTCCTGTTCCATCATCTGTTAACAGTGTTTGGCTTGAACAGTTTATGAGTGAAGCAGAAAGCAAAAATCTTAGGGTCGATTTTATATGTATTCATATTTACAGAGGAAATAATTCAGGTTTATTTTTTCAAGCGGTTGACGATATATATGAAAAATACAGAAAACCTATTTGGGTAACAGAAATGTCAATTGTAGATAATGACGCCAAAACAGTTTCTGAAAATACACTTTCACTTGCTCAGACTTTACCAACTATGAAATCAATCCTAAGTGGATTTTATCAGAGAGAATTTGTCCAAAGATTTGCATGGTTCTCTGGAACCACTAACTCCCCTAATTACCCTAGGTTAGTTTCTTCAATTTTATATGATGAATTGGATAATTTAACAATTCTTGGAAATTATTATTCGCAATTTAGGTTTAATCCTGAAAGCGGACCGGGAACTATTCCAGAGGTGATAAAGGAAATTGAAGGTAACCTAATTAAAAATGGAACTTTTGAAACCGGTGATATATCTCCCTGGGGAGGTTTTAAAAATGCTGTGATTTCCTCAGCAGCTCAACCGACGAATTCGGGTAATTATCTTGCGAGAATTGAGCCGCATGACGGTTCAATATTCCAAATAGTTGATGTAGAACCCGGAGAGAAATACGAGTTAAAATTTTCTCACAGGTGGAAAGACATCCCTGAAAATACTTTTAAAGCTGTCTTAAGAAATGACAAGGGAGACGAATCTAAATTTTTGGAATTTGAGATTTTAAAAACCGATGTATGGACTGAAAATAAAATAGAGTTTACTGTTCCTAGTGAGGTAACCTCGGCTAAATTGGCTTTCTACAAACCTCAACTGAATCCACTTTTACCATCATTCTTTTTAGATGATGTTTCAATCATTAAGCTTTAAAATACTGTACCTCACTCTAATTTTTGAGGGGTATTATTCTACACCTTTTAAGGTAACTTATAAACTCTAAATCCACTTTTACCATCATTCTTTTTAGATGATGTTTCCATCATAAAGTTGTAAAATACTGAAATTCACACTTATATGAATTAGTTGTTTTATTATTTGAGTAATTTGTTATAAAAAACACCTTAATATCATGGGTATTTCTATACACCTTTAAGGTATTTTTATACATAGAAATAATAACACATTGATTGGAAAAAATAATTTTTTAAGATTCTTACTATTATTAGGTTTTCTAACTACTTCGTATGTAGTTATAGGTCAAACTACTAAGTTTACAAATAATAGCAATACAGGTGATGGTAGTTGGGCAACTGCTACGAATTGGACTAATGGGGTACCAAACGCGCCCGGCGCAAAAGCACAAATTGCTAAAATTGTAGATCTTCCAGGACCTTACACTATTGGTCAACTTAATTTTGTTAATGCTGCAGCTGGTGGAATTAATGCAAATCAACTTAATAGTGCTAATGGAAACGGAGTGTTAACGATAACTGGTAATGGAGTAAATCAGCCACTTCAGGTGAATAAATTTCAACAGGCTGCAACGTTTAATATTCCAATTATTTTTGACTCAAACGGAGCCTTAACAAATACTTTTAGACAGGCTCAAGGGCAACAAAATTTGGTATTTGCTCAATCATTTACTGTTAAGGATCAAATCATTTTTACTGCCCTTAATAACTCAAGTCAATTAAATTTCAACCATTCATTAGCGGGTGCTGGAAAAGTCAAATTTGGCTCTGCGACAAGACCTAAATTTGGAGCTAATTACACAGGAGCTAACTATAGTGGTATTATGGAGATTAATGGAGGCGCTGGAGCTTCTGCGGTAGCTTTAGTTTCCAACGTAGCTGATGGTGGTACCTTTTTAAGGGCCGGTGGTGTTATTGATGTAACAAATGCAGGAGTTACTATAACAATTAATGGAGCAAATACATTCAAAGGGAATATAAGTGCAAATAATAACACGGTTGGCCTTGTTATTAATAAAAATCAGTCGGCAGCTGGATTAATTACTATGGGAAGTGGAAGCATTAACTTATCTGCCCATGCAGATGTAACATCCATTGCCTTTGCTGATAATTCTGGATCAAATTGGAATACAGGAACTATTATCATAACTGGTGTTTCAAATAATGAAGTATCCTTCGGTACAAATGCAAATGGGCTAACAGCGCAGCAATTATCTCAAATTACTCTTAACGGAGCTGCAGCGTTAATCAATGCCCAAGGACAATTATATACAGCTGGCGGAGGTGGAGGCGGTAATGTCAACAGCACATTTAATAATGGGGATGGCGATAATTTATGGTCAAATGCTGATAACTGGACTAACGGTGTTCCTAATCATGCAGAAGCAAAAGCTACTATAGAAGCTGCTTCTGTAATAGTAGATACCGACGTTTCTTTAGCTCAACTTAAATTTACCTCAAATACTCCAGATATAGTAACATTTACCCGAACTGGTAATAAAAAGCTTACAATAATAGGTACTGGAGTAAATCAGATCTACCAGGCAAATAAAAATGGTTTAACTGTTAATATGAATCTTCCAGTTGTTGTTACCTCTGGGGGAGGAGAAAAAATTTGGCGAACAAATAACAACAATCAAAATATAACCTTTGGAGCTGGCCATTCTTTAACAATGAACACCGATTTGCTTTTCACAGCTAGCAGCTTATCTAGTCAACTAAATTTTAATGGAACAATTGCAGGTGCTGGTCAACTCAAAATAGGATCTAAATCAAATGTAAATTTTGGATCAGCATACAGCGGTGCATCACACACTGGAGCATTTAATGTTGGTGGAGGTACTTCACCCAACAATGTAACTATAGTATCTAATGTTTCCGATAATGGAACCTTTTTAAATAATGGTAGGACTTTAACTGTTTCAAACCAAGGAGCATCAATTACTGTTAATGGGGCAAATACCTTTAAGGGAAATATAAATACAGGAAATAATACTGCTAGTCTTATCATCAATAAGAATCAATCATCTATAAAAAATATTACTATGGGAACTGGAGGTATAAATTTATCTGCTGATCCCAGTGTAACCTCTATTGCTTTTGCTGATAATTCTGCTCAAACCTGGGCAACAGGAACGCTCGCAATAACAGGTTTAGCAGACAACGAGGTGTCCTTCGGTACAGATGCAAGTGGGCTATCAAACGGTCAGCTAGCTCAAATAACTTATAATGGTTGTACTGAAGTTACAATTAATGAAAACGGACAGCTTTCTGGTACTGGTGGATGCCCTCCACCTCCAGCACCGGGGAATAGAGCTCCTAGCCCTGGAGTAGACTATGTTACTGTTGTCAAAAATAAATACTCGGATGCTATTGAAGTTTTAAAAAATGATACCGACCTTGATGGGGATGAGATATCTCTTGTCAGCGCGTCATCCAATCAGAGTAATGGAATAATTGATGTTAACGTAAATAAAGGCACAATAGTTTATATTCCCGCTCCTGAATTTACTGGTTCTGAGACAATTATTTATACCCTTACAGATGGAACTGATCAGTCCAATGGTGTATTGTATATTACTGTTGAGGATAATACCGCTCCTGTAGCCGATGCTAAAAGTGAGTCCACAATTCAGGAAATTATAAAAGAAATAGATTTATCCGCATCTGATGCAAATGGTGATAGCTTATTTTTCCTTCTGGTCGATAGTCCATCCAACGGAGAAGTTAGTATAAGTAGAGCTGGTAAAGCTACATACACCCCTAACTCAGGATTTTTTGGATCCGATTCCTTCACTTTTAAAGTTAATGATGGTATGGATGACAGCCTACCGGTTACTATTAGCATAGTAGTTACAAGTAATGATACTGATAATGATGGTATTTTAAATGCTGACGATCTCTGTCCGGATACCTTAGATGGTGAAGCTGTTAATTTAACGGGTTGCCCAGTATTCGAATTACCTGATAACAATAATAAAATTGAAATAACAAGCGCATCTTGCGTTGGATCTAATGATGGCTCTTTAAAGTTTAGTGTTACTGACTCTTCATTTAATTATACTGTAAGATTAGTTGGTTTAAGATCACAAAATCAAGGGATTAGTACCCATGAAATTATTGGTGCTAGCAATTCTCTCTCGGTCACTGGACTTTCTGAAGGGCTATATTCTGCTTGCTTTTTAGTAAATGGTCAACCTGGATACGAGCAATGTTACGAGGTTCTAATTGATCAGCCTCAACCGCTATCTGCATTTATAGGAATAAACGAATCTAGTTTAACTACAAATATTGAACTTAAAGGATCTGATAGTTATAACATCGAAGTCAATGGGTCCAGACATGATGATATAAGAGGAAATAATTTTACTACTGCTCTAAGAACAGGAATAAATAATATTAAAGTTTCTACTGATAAAAACTGTCAAGGACTAGTCGAAAAACAAGTGTTTCTTTCTGAAGAAATTCAGTATTACCCTAATCCAACTATTAATGATGTTAATGTTCATGTATCTGGGAGAGATAAAAAAGTTTTGGTTAGCGTTTATAGCATAAAAGGTGAATTAATATATTCTAGAGAACAAGAAATTGAGGATTTTTCTAGATTAACAGAAATTGATTTAGAATCCCAAATAACTGGTACTTATATGGTTACCATGGAAAGCGAAACCGTTAGAAAAGTATTTAAAATTGTTAAGGAATGATGAATATTAATAGATACTTAGGTTTAATTATTGTCTGCTTTTTAATTTCAAACTGCTCAGGTGACGAAAGCAGTGCTCTTATTCCAGAAAACGCATTATTGGTATCACCCGCAGAGAATTACCCGTGTCTAACTGGTGACTCTGTATCGGATACCGAAATAGAGG
>ERZ802830.2724-NODE-2724-length-15678-cov-10.1293_pt1 | contig 15678 bp, 14 predicted proteins | sample MGYA00345654_ERZ802830 | MGnify/ENA primary metagenome ERZ802830 (study PRJEB30503, sample SAMEA104212375) | marine metagenome | biome: Westerlies Biome; feature: [SRF] surface water layer (ENVO:00010504) within the epipelagic zone...; material: water... | reverse complement strand
TAAGTCAACTGATGACATTAATGCCTTTTTTAATTGTTGGTTTCTACAAAAATTAGTGAATTCCTCCTGCACATATTTCAAATCCTCATCAGATGATACATAGGCTAACTTTAGTTGTTCTTTAATAGATAATTGTAATACATCATTATCTACTTTTTGCAATTCAATTTTTAATGTTTCTAAAGTAGGTGTTGTATGGTACTTATCATAATATTTAAGTATCTCTTTAATAACCCACTTATGAGCATTATTTTCAAAAAATTCATCACTAATAATATCATGTATATTAGTTAAAAACTCTTTATGAGTTAGCAGTGATGAAATTGCCTTTATTTGAAAATCTGGTCCGTAATTATTTAATGATTTTAATGTCAATTCTTATAACCTTTAAAGTGTGAAAATTTATCGTTTAACCATATTTCTAAATTTCTAATCATTCCTCCTAATTTATCTTCATTATAAATTTGAACAAATAATTTTGGTTGTAATTCAGGAAATTCTTGATCAATAACATAATCTATATATTCTATTTGTTCCGCATCAACCATGGGTTTACTTAAATCCATGATTTTAAAACTATTTTCTAATTTTACTCTATCATGAACTATCCTAGAATATACAACATGTTCTTTAAATTTCCTAGTAGATATGTCAAAAATATCTTCTAATGTTAATACTTCTGTTTTTAATTCAGGAAATTTTTTAAATATACCTTTTTCACCTAATCCTTTTACTCCAGGTATTTTATCTGAATTATCTCCTAGTAATGTTTTGTATAAAATAAAATTCTCAGATAATACACCAAATTTTTCTAATACAGTTTCTGAATTATAATATTCTTTTTCCATTGGTCTATATAATATAATTTTATCAGTAACTAACTGAACAAAATCCTTATCACTAGATACAATAAAACATGTAGAATTATATTTTTCAACTAATTTTTGAGATAACACTGCTATAATATCATCAGCTTCTACCTTATCTATTATAGTAGTTTTAATAGGTAATAATTTTAAATACTGAATTAAACGTACTATTTGATCCACTTTAGCATCATGTTCATCACCTAAATCTTCAAATACTTCCCAATTAGTAATTCGTTGTAATTCTCTACCTGATTTGTACTCGGGGAGCAGATTCTTTCTATTAACAGATGAACCTGCTCCATCGAATACTACATAAACAGATGTTGGTTGGGTTTGATTTATTAAAGCACCTAAACTACGAAGAAATCCACCTAACCCACCAATGTGAACTCCGTCGGGATTAACCATATTTAACATTGCAAAATTTCTAAAAAATAGATTTAATCCATCTATTAAAAGAACTTTATCATGTTTTTTCAAAGTTGGTTCCTCCCTTTGCTCCTGGACTTCGTCCAATAGCTTAAATAATTCTTTATGCTTCATAATTACTATTCTGGTTCTTTCTCGAAGTGAGAAATATCTTGAACTTCTTCCCCTTCTTCAACTACATCAAAGTTCATGCCTCCTAATATCTTAGCCCAATCTTTGGCATTATCTTCTTTGTATTTTTTAAGTTCATTTGGGTTATCATTAATAAAACCATGAGGAGTCATTACTATTTTTCCTCTAGTAGTAACACCATTAATGTGATTTTTATCAATTTGTATATTAGCTCTTTTAGCAAATTCTACCTGCTTACCATCTTTAATTGCTTTAATTTTAGATGTTCCTGCAGACATAACATTACCAAATGTAACTACAAATGTTGAATCAAACCACATTGCATAACCACCTTTATTCATTAATTTAGGTTGCCCCATAGGTGATGCTGGTTTTAATGTCCAAACTTTATTAACACAAACTAACGTATTAGTATAAGGTGATGATTCTTTTCTTGATAATGTAACCTTTTGGTTTACATTATTTCCAAATTGAGTTGACATAGCACCTGCATTCCATTCGTTATTGTTTTTATTTGATTTAAGTGACATTTCACAAGGTACAGAACCAATACTATCCCATAGGAATAATAAATCATAAGGTAAGTTACCTCGTTTTTGTTCATCCATTAAATCTAAAATAAACCCAGCAACGTCTTCAATAGAATTAAGTGTTTCTCTATCAACATAAATGAAGTTACCATCATAATTAACAACTTCTCCATTTTCATCTTTTTCTATGTTAATATCTAATCCCATTTGAACCGCATGTTCCCAATTCCATTTCATCTCTGTAATAATAAAAACAGGCAGTATCCCATTATTTTGGGCGGATACTGCTGCTTCTATCATTGCCGTTGTCTTACCTGTGTCCGAATGACCTCTAAGTAAAACAATGTGCCCCATAGGGATACCAGGTATAGAGGTAACTTCCCTAAAGGCAGGAGAAAGGGGAATCCATTCTTGATCCTTAAATTTGATGTTTTTGTCTAGTCCCTTTTTATTTTTAAAAGCATTCAGGTTAAATTTACTCTGAATCTCTTTAGAGACTGCCGCCGATAATGATTTCTTTTTTCTCGCCATGTTTAAAACGGTAAATCATCAACTTTTCCATCTTTTTTACCATCAAATAGAGAATCAAATTGATCCGTCTTATTTTGTTTAGCTTTCGAAGTATCTAAAGAAAACTTAGAACCTTCAGATTGTGTAGTATCTTCAAAATCATCATTTGGTTCTGATATGATACTACCTTCTTCATCAGTTTCAGGCGCTAACCATTTTTCTAATGCAGATTTCATTTCATCAAATGTAAATTTCTTAAATTCAGCATTTGGATCTGGTTGTTCTGTTTTCCATTTTTCTACTAAAGCAGCATCATCACTTAATGGTGTTTGCTTTAATCTTACCCTAACAGATGATTTATTATACTGTGTACCTGTAGATTCAGGTCCTACTGTTTCAATAGTAAGATCTCTACCACCTACAATATCAGTATAATCACCGATTTCTTCATCTACAGCTAATGAAAGTAATTCTTCATAAATTAACTTTCCAAATTGCCATAATCTAACACCTTTATCTTCTTCACCTCTAACAATTACAGGAACGAAAATACGTGTTTTAGGGTCTAACTTCTTAGCTAGAACATAATTTTCTTTATTATACTCTTCTCTAAGTTTATTAGCGAATAAAGCTATAGGATCTTTTTCACCATAATTTAGGGGAGAAAGCATAACTTTATTTGTAATACCATAATAGAACTTAAGTTCCGTAAATGGGTTTTTAGAATTAAAAGCACTAGGCACAATTCTAATCTGTTGTTTACCTACAGTAGGTCTCCAAAACGTCAAACTATAATCTCGTTTTTGGCCTTGGGGTTGTTTTTGTTGGAGAGTGTCCAACTTCTGTTTAAGCATTGATAAATCCATAATTTTATAACTTTTTTTAATGTAACTACAATATACGAACTAGAATTTGGGGAGCCAAACTATAGTTCAATTATTTTATGTATCTTTGTGTTTAATTGATTTAACTCGTTATGTTGAGTTAAAAGGATACAATTTCTATAGTGTTGCCAATCTACTTGATAAGTAGAATCAACTACACCCCCATTAAGCTTTTTAATTAATTCATTTAAAGCATTAATAGTATACAAGGTATTAGATTCCTTCTTTCTGTGTACTAAAATTGTATTTTCTGGGATAGTATGAACGTTACCTTGGTCGACATTATAAGTAATAACATATTCATCTTTACCTACTATTTCTAAAACAAATAGTTTATTGTATATAATCGTGTACTTACTTTTAATTTTTTCTAAAAGTGGGTCCAGATTATCTATATCAGTAAATGTGCAGAATAGTTTATTATTCAAATCTCCAATAGTTTTGATGTCTGTTACAACATCATAATTCGCGTTATACGTATTTATTTCCCTATCTAAAGTCGTAATCATAACCTTGTTTTATTTTTATGTTAAATTTATATTTATTAAATACATCTTGGATATCATCCATAATTTCCTTCTCATCTTCGCTAAAATCAAATAAAAATGAATCATATGTATATAATATTAATTTTGTTTTTTTACCTCTTAATATACTAAATATATCCCACAGTATACGAACATTCATTGACGTCTCCAAGTTTTGTAACAAATAATTAAATAATTTTTGCGGATTCATTTCCTTATAATAATCTCTTTGATAAACATAATTTGAAATCGGACACACAATATCCGCTCCTTGATAAAAATCGAGCCACATATTATGTATATACTCTTTTATTTTTTTAAAGTATTCCAGATGCTCATATTGTTGGAATACACCTCCGTATAATTGTTTGAATGTTAGTTCTTTTGATTTAGCATAACTTACCTTGTATAATTTCGCAAGATGATCGTGAATATCCACAGTGGGGAAATTATAATCAATGAGACGACAAGACAAACTAGGATGATAAGCAGAAATATCAATTTCATAAAGAATATCATTAGATGGTATAAAAGATTTCCTACATCCGTTTTCTTTGTTAAGTGCTGCATAATTTACTCCTTTGTATTTATTTGATGGTCTTGTAGTTAGTGTTTTTAAGTTGTACTGACTATAGACTCGTTTACCATTAACGGGATGAAAGTGGTGTTCGAATCTAGGTACGTGTATTTGTAATCCACTTCGCTCGAGAGCGTTGAATACCACGGATACTCTACTGTTAAAGAATTCATCATATTTAGTTGGTTTATTGTTAATATTCGTTTTTAAATTTTCAAAAATGGTTTCACACAATTCATAGTGTTTAACTACGGGTACCATTTCGTTTACATTAGGTTTATCCTTATGTTTATAGTGCAATATTTCATGTGCCCTAGTTAATTCCGGTATATACGTATTAGGGAATGTGTTTATGTCATAAAGAGCTTTTAGCGGAAAATAGTGTAATATTTCTTTTTTATCTCTACAATATAATATTTCAAATTTATTTAATAGCCGGTCTATATCCGTTTTTAACACACTTGAAGTTTCACTATGAGATAAGCATAACATATAACCTTTATGTGCGTTAATTGGTCTAATATACACCAAACTTACGGTATTTTCAACCGGGTGCACGTTATGACTACTTGGTATAACATCTATATAAGCTTTTGTATAACCACTATTTAATAAAACCTCGAGTTGGTCGCCCTTCTCTATTAACCAATACATATAACCTTTTTATTTACCGTAATATAATAAAGGACTTAGTAACCTCCACTCGATTCTTTATTTTCTTTTATTTCTTTTACTACTTTTGATTTTAAACAATATTGTGAAAATTGATTTTTAAAATAATTAGTAAATCCGTAAGCTTTATTTCTAAATTCTACTAAATCTGCTATTCTTCTATTTACTATATAAACATCTTCTTCTTTACCTGTTAAATTCCAATTTAATTGTAATGCTTGATAATATTGCCATTGCACTTGATTATTTTTACCATTAAATAAGTTAAATTCAACTTTATCTACTTCTAAAAAATCTTTTTTAGTAATATTATATAAAAAATACCTTTGAAACTCACCTAATTTATAATCTGACTCAGTTGGTTTTGGATAAGAAGATTTTGGTGGTCTAGGGGATGGTGTGTTTATACCTCTTCCAATGGAAGAAAAATAAGCATCATCAATTATATAATAGGATTCTGGTAATGGTTCACTATCTTTTGATTTATCTACAGGGGCTGATTGGTATAATTGTCTATTTGGTGGATCTTGTGGGTTTTTACCTGTATAGTATTTACCATCAGATGTTTTATAATAAGGTCCCTCATATTCTTGACCATTATCAGGATTAGTTAATCCATCACCGGGATTGGCTTTTAAATTTTCTATTATTTGTGATTTTGGGTAATACATTTTTTATTTTCCGTAAGCTTTAACTATTTCTCGTTCTGTTTCATATCTTCCATATCTTAAAACATCTTTACTTGATATTGGACCCTCAACAAATGGATTATTTGGTGATAAATTGAAAGAAAATGTTTTACCTTTAAATACAGTTTCATAAATACCTGTACCATCTCCATTATCTATATAAAAATATTCAATATCACTTTTTGTAATACCTGTAACTTGTTTAAAGTTAGGTGATCCTTCATTACCAATAGATAACTTTCCTACACCTTTCCAATAAGCATAAGGATCTCGTTTTCTATTAACTGTATTAGGAGAGCCTTCTAATTTAGTATTTTGTGTATCCCAATCTTTTTGTGGTTTACCAGGATTATCTAATTCAGCGTTTGTTAAAGCTACATTTCTATCAAATTGAACATAAAAATGAACTGAATCAACGTAACCTGAAAATGTACCACCCCACTTAATTCCGGATTTTTCAGCCATTGCAACAATTCCTTGTTCAATCCATGGGTTTCTTTCTTCCTTTTTAAACATTTTACCGTTAGGGTCTGTAACGTTAAAGTCAACACCAGCAGCATAATTATGTACTGATCTACCTGGTGATGCATTTTTAGGATTTTCTTCTTTTAATTCTACTGATCTAGAGAATGGTCTAAATACAGCGTTTATAGTAATAACATAATCTTCATATCCTCCATCTCTTAAACCTTCATAGAAATTTCTAAATACATTTTGTACATTTTTATTCATGTAACTAACGGCTGTTTCTAATGAAATTTCTTCTCCATAGGTTGCATCATTTACCTTTTTACCACTTACCTTTCTATTATCTTTAAATATTAAAGGTTTGTCTCGTTTTAAATTAAAAGGATCAATAGGACCTTCATTTACCGGAACATCATAAGTTCCTCCTTCACTTCCTACATATGTCATGTTAGTAAATGGTGATGTTGGTACATTTTGAACATTAGGTACAGCTAAAGTACCAATACTTGTTTGCCAATTATTATCACTAATAGAATGGTCTACTTTATCAATAATAAATTTTACTGCTTCATCATAAGCAGGAGGTAAAAAATCTTGTCTTATTTGACAACCATTGTAAATTTTAATACCAGATAATCCTTCCATAGTCATACCTAATTTAATTGGTATAAAACCTGATTTATTTGAAGGTTTTCCTGTTTCGGCAAATATTCTTTCATTTAATAAGTTTACATAACCATTAAAGCTTTGATGTCCTTCACTCGTAAAATCATCAGCCATAGTTGTGTATAAAGCTTCATCATCATCAATATTGATACTTTTAAAATTACCATTATCCATTGGGACTTTTACTTTACCCCCAAAAGCTCTAACTAAATATAATTGATAATTGCTACTAAATTGCTCAGACTCATCATAAAAATAAGCTTGAACTGCAGTTATAAATTTTCCTGTTGGTGTAGCAGAAAAAGCTTTACTTATAATATCTTTTATATCATTAGCAATATCTAATGTTTTTGCTAAAGTTAAATATGTGTAATAAGTTACATTATCAAAAGTTACTCCTTTATATGGTACATCTTTTCTTATTGTGAGTTGAGAATTTCTTTCTTCATTAGATTCTGATTTATTAAGCCCAAAAAATGTAGAAGAGCCTTTTTTTACGTTTCTAGTAAAAACTAAATTTAATACTTCATTTCTTGCTCTTTCTCTTAAAAGCCCCCCAAATAAAGCAGAACCAACAGCTTCTTTAGTTGTAAAAGTAGCTGATTCAGGAGCAGCATCCCATGCACTGTCTTGTTCTTCAGTACCTTTATTAGTAAAGTCAGATCCTGGGGTATCAACCATAGAAGGATTTGTTCTATCCATTAAACCAATATTCCATTTAGAAAATGCCGTTGCATCTGAATTTCTTGTTGAACTACCTTGAGCAGTAGCTCCAATTGATATTTGACTAGCTAAATCAGGAGTAATACTGGTTTCAAAACTAAAATCAGTTACAAAATTAGATGAACCAGACATATTATACCCAAAAATTTCAAAACTTGGGGGTGAATTTAAACCTAAATTTGGTATTGGGTTTTGATCAATGATAGTAAGTATATTATCATCTTTTACTATTACTTCTAAATCTATTACATTACCTAAAGCTTTATTAATTCCTGTAACTATTTTAGTCATGAATTCAAATAAACTTAATTGTCCTTTTTTATCTGTTTGTTGTAATATTTCAGCTATAAATTCAAAATTTATATAAATATTCATTACTCTACCATAGTAACAATTACCAACATTAAAAGAAAATTGTTTTAAATCATCTAAGTATTTAGGTATTATAAGTTCATCAATTTGACTATCAGCACCATAATAAAATTCTGGTTTAATTAAACAAACTTTTGGGTCTAAAGATATTAAATTAGGATAAGAGTTACAAATATTTGTTATTTCATCATTTTCAACATTTAAAACTAATTCTGGGTTATCTTTAACAATTAAAGGAATTATTCTACTTCTAAGAACATCTAATAATTGACCTAAGGTCATAAAATAATTATAGTTAGGTAAAGAAATAGAAGGGTAATCGCCTGAAAAAAAACTATCATAATGTTCTCTAGAATGTTCCCAAGAAAAGAAAGGACCATTAACATTAACATCCCGTTCTCTATCAGCCCATTTAACATTTTTTATTAATTGGTACATGTAATAAGAAATTTGGGAATCACCCGCTGTACCAACAATTGCAGAATCTTTAATTTCACCTATACCTTCATCACTAAAAAACCAATAAGTAGAATCATTAATATCCTCCGCTATTTGATTTGCTGAAAGGGCTAATACCTTATTTTTAGCTGAAATAGATTCTATAACATCTCCTAAAGTAATTAAATCTATAGAAATATCATAAGTACCATCTGGGTTAAAAGACCAATCAAAATTAGTTACTTTTCCAAAAAATCCATCATAGTTGTAACTATATAATTTCCTATAAGTTATTATCTTTTGAAGTATTGAGTTTTGGGTTACTTTAGCTGTTTTAAAAAATTCATTTTCAATTAAAGTAGTTCCCATACTTTGTAATTGATTATCAGAATCTATATACTTGTCAAAACCCCATTCTAACATCATAGTATAACCTAATCTAAGATATAATAATTCAATCATATCAAATTGAAATTTATTATAAGCTTTTAAAGATACTTTAGCTTTTCTAATTGAACCTCTATTAATACACTCTACACTAGCTTCAATTAAACCAGGTGCGGGTGAAAGGCCAAAATTAGTACCACCTAAACCATACGAACTATTATTATATAAACTATTAGTTTTAGCAACTCCAGATCTTGATTCATATTTATCAAAACTACCATCTGAATTTAATTTAAGTTCTGATAAAGTATTAAATAATACTCCTTTTTGTGCTAATTGATTACCTGTAAAATTTTCAACATCTTGAATACCTATAGCTTTTAATCTTTCTACCCCATCAGGAAAAGAATCTTCATTGGCATCTAAAGATTTAGGTTCAAATGTTTTATCTTTAGTAGCAAAGTCAACTTTTGTATCTTCTCCAATTATATAAACTGAAGATGCTAGTTTTAACCAAGCATTTCTATTATTTAAATATTGTATTTGAGCTGGGGTTCTTTTGTTATTAAGGCCACTACCATGGGTTTGTTGCCTCTTATCTATTTCTAATAATAGCTCTTTATCAAATTGTTCCCCAATTATATTTCCATTCATAACTTTTAGTATCCATTTAATTCATTATAACTAGCTATAATTGATCCCATTTGAGATGGTATTCTTAGCTGTACCCCAGGAGTAACAAAATAAGATCCCTGGTTGAATGAATTATTAGCAATTGAAATAACCCACCATAAAGATGAATCACCATAATATTGTTGAGCTAATTGATCAAATCTATCTCCTTCTTCAGCATAAACATAGGTATCTTCATAACTTAAAGGAATATCAGGGTATTTAGCTGTGCCATAATATCTCTTACCTCTAACTGTTTTATATTCATTAGATTTTTTAAAAATTGGTATTTTACTATAACGTGCCATTAGGTATCAGTTGGTTTTTGTGGGATATAATTATAACCATTTCCTGAAGAATAATTATTATTAAACCCATTATTTAAAGCTAAATATCTTTCTTTACCATATGAATTAATATAATTTGCTTCTGCACCTTGGTGTACTGAATTAGCAAATGTATTTTGTTGAACTCTTGGTACAAAATTATGTATTGGTATAAAGTTAAATCCAGATACTTTAATTATCATAGGCATTTCTTTTACTGTTGAATCTGAAGCCCCATCAGGTCCTAAAGCTATATCCCAAGGAGAATCATCAGGTACATCTAAAGACATACCCGTTATTAAACCAGGTTGTTCATAAAACCAACCACCCATTGTTAATGTAATAAGGTTTCCTTGCATATACCCGACATTTGAGTAATCTGGTGCTAATGTTGAAGCTAAATAATTTAACTTTTGATACATTGGTATTAGTTCTTGTTTTGATTGAGCTGCAACAGTCCAACCTAAAGAAACTTGTCTATCAAATCCTTGGTATTTATAAAAATTTTCTGCTCTACCCATAAATTTCTGAGACATCCAGTCAGCAGAATAACTATCACTTAAACTATCAATAAATGCTCTAAAATGAATATATGTTTTTTCAGATGGATTATTATTATCCATTATGCCAATTCTAAATTTTACTAAATCATTTTTAATTTCATTTTGAATTGGTCCTTCAGATTTATATAAAGGTAAACCAGTTATTTTATCTAAAGGATCTAATAATTTATCCGTTGCATTAACAGCATCTTTACCCCAACTATAGTTTCTTAATTGTGTTCCAGTTCCCCTTTGACCAGGATTTCCTAAATTAACTCTTTTTTCTATATTATATTCTATATAATCTGGTGATTTAGGTATTAATTTAGTGTCATTTATTAATTTTTCTTCAAAATTAGGTTTAAAACCTGTACTTGTTCTTGCAAAACTTCCCGTAGCTCCTCCTGGTTCATAATAATCTTCTATTTGTTGTTGATTAAAAGCTGCAAACCCAGTAGAAATACCACTTAAACTACCTGATAGTATTAAGTTATTTGGAGATAAAGGACCTGCACTTCCAGTTGCGTATACAGAAGTTAAAGATGGATTTCTAAAACTACCAGATATGTTAGGTAAAATATTATTTAAAGCAAATAAAGCAGGATTTGATTTTATATTATTAAATGATTGAGCTGCCTTAGCTAATGTAGACATAGGAAACATACTAGCAAATGAACCAGTTAATTGACCTGTATTACTCATTTGATTAATACCAGTCCTTTGATCATTAAGCATATCAATGTTAGTTTTACCTACTCCCAAAGTTGCTCCTGGACCACCAACATAAGAATATAAATTATTATCTGATGTTTTATTTAGTATTTTAGGTAGGAATCCTAATAATCTACTTTTTACTCCTCTATTATTATCAGGACTAGTATCTCCTTTTGTTATTCTAATATATGTAGGTAAAGTTATTCCTTTTGGATCTATTTGTACATCATCAGGTGCTGCCCCTAACATTGGATTAAATGGATTTAATCCTTGTTTATTGGGGTGAATACCTACACCAGTACCTACTACACTTGCTAAGGTTGATAAAGGTGTAAATACACCTTGATTCATTGCTAAATTATCAGCAATAAACTGACCAATAGCAGTTGTTGGATTTCCTCCACCACCATCTGAATCAGGTTCAATCCAAGGTATATAACCTGTATTTGTATTTACATTTGATAAGGAAAGTACGTTTTGTTTAGCAATATATAAAGGACCATTAGGGGATCTAAAGTCAAATAACATTTGGGTCATTCTAGAGACATCATTAATAACGGCTCTAGGAAATAGCGTACCACCCCTTAATAAAAAATCTGGTCCACCAGTTCGTCCTACATCTTGAAAACTGGAAGGGATATCTTTTATTACATATGGTTGAGCACTATTACCACCACCTACTATATCTTTACCAAACTTAAGTGATTTTAAGTCTGTTCTAAGATTGACTAAACCCCTATTTGCCATTTACTACTCAGGTAAGTTATTCATGTACTTACTATCTTCTTTGATAGAAGCAGCTAACTGAGTAGGACTTGGTAAATTATTCATGTATGGTTTTCCATCTAATGAATATTCATTATGTAAGGTAGATAATGCTTGATCCACTATTGGTGGAGAATTACCATCTAAACCAGTTAATGAAGATTCACCTGCTCTTAATTTATTTAATAAACTCATAATTAATTGTTTTATTATAAATATTGTGTTATTGAACTGAGTATAAACCTACTGGTGATATTTGAGGTTTTTTAGCGTTTTGTGATACTAAGGTTTTTAATAATGCATTTGTTTCTCTATTTCCACTACCACCACCTAAATTAGTTCCAGCAATAACTGTATCATTATCATTTAAAGCTATTGAACCTTCAGGAGCCATTAAAGTTCTTTTCCATAACCTGCCATTCCACCTTGGGAAACAACATCATCACCTTTTAAATAAGATTTACCAATAGCATATAAACCAGCTATTGCAGCTGCACCAGCAATTGGAGCAAGTAAACCTAATGGTCCCATACCTGCTAAACCCTTCATAACAGCTTGACCTGCTGCTAATGCCATTTCTGCTAATGAAGTAAAAAATCCTCTTTTTTTAATACTAAGCATAGCTGTTTCTAAGGTTAATTCTGAACCTTTAAAGAAAACTAATGCTTTAGCTAAAGCATTTTCTGCTTGTGAATAGAAAAAACCTTTCTTTTGTAAAGCTACATATCCTTCAGTTAATGTTTTTTTAGCAGCTGCGTATTTTGTTATAGCTAAAAAGCTACCAGCAGCAACAGCTAAAATATCAGCAAACTTCGTAATTAAAGCTACCATTTCTGCAATTGGGGTTACAATTGGATAAATCATAGCAGCAAAACCAGCAGCTATTTCTTTTAATTTTTCCATTGTAGCAGCTAATTTTTCAGAAGCTGAAGCCTGGTTTTCTAAGTTTTCTACTCCTTCTTCTGCTATTATTTGTTGTGCCTTAGCTAATCCATGTTCTTCAATTAAGGCATTAATTTTCTGTTCTCTAGCTGCCGCTTCCTCTCCAGTAGCTCCAGCTAATTGTTCTTGGGTATATAATGTTTGAGCTAAATCTTCCCTACTCATTCCAACTGATTTAGCTAAAGCCTCTTGTTGGATTCTATTCATTTCAGCAAACTCAGCTGAGGATCCTACTTGATCAGCTATTTCTTTAGCTACTGTTGCTAAATCATTATCTAAAGCGGCTTGTCTTGCTTTTTCTAAATTAATATCTTTTCCTAATAATAATTCAGCTTCTAATTCATTTGCAATAGAACTTTCAAAATCAAGTAAACTACCCGCTATTTCATCTACTTGTTCTAAATTTAAACCTAATGCTTTTGATGTCGCAGCAGCTTCCGCTAAAGCATCAGCAGAATTACCAAATGAAACAGTTATAGCAGCTGATGTATTAGCAATTTCTTTTAATAATTCTTTTTCATTTAAAGCAACACCTTGTCTTGCTGCTGTGATTTTAGCCTGTGCTAAAAATTCACCTGTATTTTCTTTTAATGATTTACCATTAGCTAAACTGAGGGATTGGATACCCATTAATTCTTCATTTGTTAACCCTGCAACTTCTCTTAATTTTGTAAATGTAATTAAATCTTCTTTATTAAGCATTACATTAGTACCTAAGGTTTTGTTGATTTCTACTAAACTTTCAACCATACCTTTAGTATTAACAAATAATTCATTACTAGCAATGGCAGTAGCTTTCATTGATTTAACAGTTCCTAATGCAGACATTTCACCCATATTAAGATTTTTAGCAACATCACTTACTTTATGATCTATTGCTGAAAATGCTTCTAATATTTGGGTAGCGGCAAAAGCAAGAAGAGTAAAAGGATCCCTTAATTTTTTCATGATGTTGGCACCAATGTTTCCAACTAACATGTTCATAACACTTAAAGTGCCAGGTAGCTCTTCACCATTATCCTGAGCTTCCTGTAATTGTTGAGTTACTTCCTGTAGTGCATCGCTAGCAACACTACCAAGACCAGGAATTTTACTAATTATTTCTGCTAAATCTCCAGCAACACCTAAAGATTGACCTAATTTTTCTTGCTCCTTAGTTTGTTTTTTTAATTCATCAGTATTTAATTTGTTAAATACAAATTGCTTTTCAGTTTCACTTAGGTTTTTTACTTCTTGATCATATAATGCCTCTTCATCTTTTAATAGCTCTTTTACATAATCTCTTTCAACTTCCCTTATTGCTATACCTGATTCTAGTTTTTTATTATATTTGTCCAATTGAGCTTGTAAATCCTTCATCTTTTGGGATCTACTTAAAACTCTTTTAACTGCTATATTTTCATTTGAATTAATTGTATCACTTAAACCACGTTGAAGAGTCATTGACTTTTCAATAGATTTATTATTTTTAGCAATTTCTTTATTTAGGGCGGCTATACTTGAAAAACTTCTTTCTCTATTAATAATAGCTTTATTAACTTCTCTAGATACTTTAAGAAGTTGTTTTTCGAATTCAGTATTTTTTGATTGGACACCAAGAACCTCCTTTAAAGATTCGACCATAGTATAAGACTGGTCTATAGAGCGTTCTCGTTCTCTATTATACTTTTTTAATTCTTCGGTAAGTTCTCTTTGTTGTTTACTTTCGTTAGCCATTAAGACATTTTGTTATAAATATTATTGTTTATAACTAGTTTTACCTTTATATGGTTTACTTGCTTTTGCGAATTCAGGGGCATTCACTTTACCACTGGAATCTACGAGAGTTGTTTGATTTTTGCCTTTTTTAGCATTTTCATAAGCTTGTTGTTCTTCTTTAAAGAAATTTTCTATCTCACTAAAAGTAAACTTACGTAGCCAAACTGGCATATTATAAATGGTATTATAATCATAACCACCTTTACCATGAAAAACAATTTCATGTATTTGTTTAAATAAATTCTTCCTAACTAGGGGTGCACTCTTCCTACCTACGGCTGCTGCCTTAGAGGTCAGGCCAAAAAAAGCTGAGCCCTATAGGGATACTCACCTCCCTTCCTCCTCTAGTGGTAACATTTAAATCTACATCTGGTTGTGTAGTATTGATGTGGTCTCTAAATGCTCTAGAATCTCTTGCTAATAAGTAATTATCTACAAATTCTCTAATAGTTTTCTTTTCTTCATCACCATTAACTGAAGTAATTACATGTTTTAGTCTTGTAGTTAGTGTTGGTTCAGAATCAGGGTTTAATTTTTTATACCCATCCAATTCTTTTTGAATTTTCTTTTCATCTGTACCCGTTAATAATCTATAGGTAATTTTTGTACCATTTTCAAATTCATAACTAAAATCATTTTTATCATTAAGATTATCTTCGTTAATTTCTTTATTTTCTAACTCACTTAAATCAACAGTTTCTTGATACCCATTATACTCAAATTTATATTCTTTACCATAACCTAAAATACGAGAAGCAATTAATAAAGAATTTTTATCACCTACAATTAAATCATCAATATTAATTTTTTTATCAATAATTAAAGATTTAAGTAGTTTATCTAAAACAGTACCTTTTCTAATATAAGCTTGATTAGTTAAAATATCTTCTTCTTTAGCAGTCATGTATTTCATTTCTACTTTACCAGAAGATAACGGATTATCGTTGGGGTATACTAAACCTTTTGAAGGTAGTTCTATCTCTTCAGTGGGGAATTTAAATTCAGCCATAGTCTTTATTTAATAACGTTTATAATACATATCAATATAAAAAAAAAGCTTGGCAAAGCCAAGCTATTTTTAATATT
>ERZ802830.2723-NODE-2723-length-15680-cov-8.43462_pt1 | contig 15680 bp, 13 predicted proteins | sample MGYA00345654_ERZ802830 | MGnify/ENA primary metagenome ERZ802830 (study PRJEB30503, sample SAMEA104212375) | marine metagenome | biome: Westerlies Biome; feature: [SRF] surface water layer (ENVO:00010504) within the epipelagic zone...; material: water... | reverse complement strand
AGAAAAAATAAGTCTAGAAATAAAAAATCTATCTTCTGACATTGATTTATTGCTTAAAAATTAATACATTCTTTAACTAATTAAAGCTGGTAAATGAAAAAACTTTTAATCATCTTAACGCTTATAATATTTTCTTGCCAGAAACCTTTAAATAAAATTAAAATTGATGGCGAGCTAAAAAAATGGCATAAAATTGTTTTTAATTTAAACACCGAAGATACTTCTGAATTTGAAAAAGATAACCCCTTTTTAAACTACAGGCTTGTTATCTCCTTTTCTAATGGTGACTCAACAATTAAAGTACCCGGTTTTTACGCCGCTGACGGTAATGCTGCTGAAAGCTCATCTGACTCAGGTGGAATATGGAAAGTTATTTTTCGTCCCGACAAAATTGGTGTTTGGAATTATGAAGTCTCTTTTCAAAAAGGAAAAGACCTTGCTATTAAAAGTTATGATTTTTCTGGATCGCCCTTGCCTCATGATGGTCTAAAAGGGTCTTTCGAAATTTACAGCTCAGATAAAAAAGGAAAAGACTTTAGAGCCAAAGGAAGAATAATTAATGGCAATAAAGGTTACTTTAAGTTTAGTGAAAATAATTCCTTTTTTATTAAAAACGGAACAGATAGCCCTGAAAATTTTTTAGCATATTCCGATTTCGATCAAACATATAGGTATCAAATCCAAAACAGAGAGGGAGAATCAAATCCTGAAATGAAAATTCATGATTATAAAAGTCATATCGGTGACTGGAAAATTGATGATCCTCTTTGGAAAAAAAACAAAGGAAAGGCAATTTTAGGAGCAGTAAATTATTTGGCTAATAAAGGAATAAATTCCATTTATATGATTACCCTTAATATTCAAGCTGATGGTAAAGATGTTTGGCCTTACAGTAATCATAATGAACGTTACCGCTTTGATTGCAGCAAATTGGGTCAATGGGAAATTCTTTTCGATCACATGCAAAAAAAAGGAATTTTGATTCATTTATTAACTCAAGAAACTGAAAATGAGACTTTACTGGATAACGGAGACACTGAAGTTCAAAGAAAACTATACTTACGCGAACTTTCGGCTAGATTCGGTCATCACCTGGGGATAATATGGAATATGGGTGAAGAAAATGGGCCTGCAGATTGGACTCCAATTGGTCAAACTGACGAACAAAGAATTGAAATGGGTGATTATCTAAAATCCATAAATCCTTATAATCCGATTGTTTTTTTACATTCCCATTCAAATGATCATCACCAAGATTTATACTTAACCCCCCTTTTAGGGGAAAACTCATATGATGGTGCATCAATGCAAATAGCAGAACCCAAAAAAGTTAATTCTAGAATTAAGTTTTGGATAAATAAATCAATTAATTCAGATAAGAAATGGATAGTTAATATGGATGAAATAGGGCCTCACTGGAAAGGAGTTTTACCTGATGCCTTCGATATAAAACACGACACAATTAGACATCATGGCTTATGGGGCTCGCTGCTTGCAGGAGCCGGTGGCGTAGAATGGTATTTTGGATGGAAATTCCCTAATGCTGATTTGACATGTGAAGACTTTAGATCACGAGATTTATGGTGGGATCAATCATCAATAGCAACTAAATTCATAAGTCAATTCCCTCTAGAAAAAATGGAAAGTACTAACGAATTAGTTAAAAACCCATATTCCTTTTGTTTATCTAAAAAAGATGATCTTTATTTAATATATTTCCCCTCTAAATCAAATACCTTTGAGGTTAAACTATTAAATAATAAATTTAATTATTCAATAGCTTGGTTTAATCCAAGGATTGGTGGAGAAATGGAAAACGGATCAATTACATCAATATCTGGAGGAGGGTTTAAAAGAATTGGGAAGCCTCCTTATGAGATTCATAAAGATTGGGTAGCTGTAATTAAAAAAAAATAAAAGGGGTTTGTATAAAAAATTAATTTTTATGTTATTATTCTCTTTATCCACTGAAGGATTTGGTCAAGACATTTCAAAAGCAATGTCTTTTAATATAAGATATGCAACGAAAAATGACGGAGTAAACCAATGGGAAAATAGGAAAAAAGAATTAGTAGGTTTAATTAAAAAACACGATCCTGATGTTATTGGATTTCAGGAAGTACTTCTTTCACAATTAACCTTTTTAATTAAAAATAATAGTGAATTCAATAAGATTGGCGTAGCAAGAGGGGATGGAAAAGAAAAAGGTGAGTTTTCTCCGATCCTGTTTAATTCAAAAAAGTTTGATTTAATTGAAAGTAATACTTTCTGGTTATCTGAAACGCCAAATAATCCATCTATAGGATGGGATGCTGCCCATAAAAGAATATGCTCATATGTAAAACTCAGATATAAATCTTCACAAAACACACTATGGGTTTTCAACACCCATTTTGACCATATTGGCGAAAAATCTAAAAAAAACTCTGCTTTTTTAATTATTAAAAAAATAAAAACTCTAGTTTCAAATAAGGACAATGTGATTTTAATGGGTGACTTTAATAGTTATCCTGAAACTTTACCTATAACTAAAATAAAAACCTATTTTGAAGATGGGCTGACTGTTTCAAAAAAAAGCCTAAAAGGCCCATTTGGAACTTTTAATGGTTTTAGTTCAAAACAAAAGTTAGACAAAAACAGAATTGACTATATTTTTACAAAAAACATTAAAGTTTTATCATATGTTCATATTGACGACAAAATGAAAAACTCCAACTTCATTTCTGATCATTTTCCTGTTTTAATTACCTTTGAAAATAAATGAATAAAGCACCTCTTTCTCTATTATTCTTGCTGTTAAGTTTTAATGTTTTTACACAAAATAAAAGTTTTTATTTTGATGGAGAACTTAGCGCTCAAACTAAATTTAACCTTGAGAAAGGCAACAATATTTATTTAGGAGGAAGGTATGTCCCTGAACTAAATTATAAAAATAATATGGATAGTATTTCATCCATTTCTTTTTTAGCCTCTGCTAACCTCAGTTTCTCAAAAACTTATATCTCACCAAAATCAAATTTTTCAGAAAATTTAATAAAATCCTATAGAGCTTGGGTTAGATACATTTATAAAACTTTTGAAGTAAGGGTCGGTCTTCAAAAGATAGATTTTGGCTCTGCGCTTTTATTAAGACCCCTTCAATGGTTTAATGAAATTGATCCCCGAGATCCTCAGGGCTTAACTTATGGCGTTAATGGAGTTTTAATGCGCTATTATTTTAATAATAATTCAAACTTATGGCTTTGGGGCCTTTACGGTAATTCTAGAATGAGAGGATTGGATATTATTAGTAGCTATGACAAGAGCCCAGAGTTTGGCGGAAGATTTCAAAGTATAATAGATAAAGGAGAGGTAAGTATTTCTTTTCATCAAAGAATTACCACCTTCGATGAGTTCAAAATATTAAATCCTTTCAAAAAAAACCCAGAAAATAGAGTTGGTATTGATGCTAAAGTAGATGTTGGATTTGGGCTTTGGTTTGAGGGTTCTTATATTAAAAGAGCCAAAAAAATAGGACCATTCACAAAACAACTCTTACTTACCTTAGGCGCTGATTATACTTTTAATATAGGAAATGGATTAACTATGGTTGCGGAACATTTTTACACAAGCTATGGTGAAAATAAAATTGATAACGAAAATACTAATTATATAAGTGCATTTAGTTTGTCATACCCTATAAGCTATTTTGGAAATATTAATACGTTTTTTTATCATCAATGGGAGTCAAGTAAAAATACATTTGCTATAAATTACAAACATTCATTTAATAAGCTGACTGGATTCTTGATTGGAACTTATAACCCTGAGAGCGTTCAAAACTTTCAGACTAATGAAATTTTAAATACCTTTACTGGCCCATCCATAAGAATAATGCTTATTTATAATCACTAAATGAATAGGGAAATTATAAGTCTTAAAAATTTATCCAAGAGCTATAACATAGCTGGGAAACCTTTTTATGCCCTGAAAGAAATAAATCTATCTTTTGGTGAAGGTGAATTTACAGGAATTGTTGGTCCTAGCGGGTCTGGTAAAACAACACTTTTAAATATTATTGGATCTTTAGACTCTCCCTCCAGTGGAGAAGCAATTGTTTTAGAAAAAAACATTTCCTCATTAAATCATTCTGAATCTGCCCGATTAAGAAATTATAATATTGGTTTTATCTTTCAAGTATTCAACCTTCTTCCTGTTTATACTGTATATGAAAATGTTGAATTTGCCTTACTGCTTCAAAACTTTTCTCAGGATGAAAGAAAGAAGTTAGTCCTTCAGGCCCTTAAGTGGGTTGGTCTTGAAAATCACAAAGATAAAAAACCAGACAAGTTATCAGGTGGGGAAAGCCAAAGAGTGGCAATAGCTAGAGCGATTGTGAAAAAACCTAAAATTTTACTTGCAGATGAACCTACCGCCAATTTAGATGCTGAGAATGCTCATAGTATTTTAAAAACCATGAAAAAAATAAATAAAGAACTCGGCACTACTTTTATTTTTTCTACTCACGATGAAAAGGTGATGAAATATCTTAACAGAACTATTATTTTAAAAGATGGCAATATTGAAAAAGAAACTAAAAAATAATCAACAATGTTAGAATTCAGGCTTTCCATAAAAAACCTCCTAGGGGCAAAGCTTAGAACTTTCTTAAACTTATTCGTCCTCTCCATTTCTTTTGTTGTAATAATTCTTCTTAACAGCCTTATGGACGGATGGGATGCTCAGGCAAAAAAAGACTCTGTTGAGTGGGAATATGGAAGTGGACACTTATTAAATGAAAATTATGACCCCTTAGATTCTTTTTCAATTCTTGACGGGCATGCTCAGATTCCTGATAATGCAAATAATTTAACTCCTATTCTAGTTCATCAAGCTACCATTTACCCGGACGGAAGAATGATGTCAATAAAGATTAATGGGATACCCAAAGATCAAAAGTCCATTAAAATCCCTACTGCAAAAATTTCTGCTAACCTCTCAAAATTTCCTGCTCTTATTGGAAAAAGAATGGCAGAATCAGCGAACATTTCCATAGGCGATGAAGTTTTAATTAGATGGAGAGATAAAAATGGGACTTTTGATGCAAACAGAATTACTGTTATCGATATTTTTGATTCTAATGTACCAACTATTGACGCAGGACAAATATGGATGTCCCTTGATACTTTATGGGAAATGACGGGTTTTAATAATGAAGCTACATTCTTTATCGCTAATGATTTATACCAACATTCAAAAATTTCTGGATGGGAGTTTAAATCTAAAGAAACATTATTAAAAGTAATCACTGATCTAGTTGATGCCAAAAAATCTCAACAGGCCATAGTTTATATTCTTCTTCTTGGTATTGCCCTTCTGGCTATTTTTGATACACAAGTTTTGTCTATTTTTAGAAGACAAAAAGAAATTGGTACATTAATTGCCCTTGGGATGACAAGGAAAAGAGTTGTGAAATTATTTACTATAGAAGGTAGCTTATATAGTTTTTTTGCTCTGCTTTTTGGGAGTATTTATGGACTCCCCCTCTTTTATTTTTTAGCAGTAGAAGGATTTCCGGTTCCCCCTGCTGACCAAAAGGTAGGCATTGCAATGTCTGACTTTATTTATCCCTTGTATGGATTAAAATTAATTTTTGGGACTGTCTTTTTAGTAGTCATTAGCTCTACAATTGTCAGTTTTCTTCCAGCCAGAAAAATTTCAAAAATGAATCCTGTTCTTGCATTAAAAGGCAAACTTCAATGATAAAATTTATAATTAAGGGCATACTTCGAGATCGATCTAAAAGCATTATTCCAATTTGTGTTATATCTCTTGGTGTTTTTATAACAGTGTTTATGACTGGTTTTGTGAAAGGAGTGCTTTCTGAAATGCTTACCACAAATGCAAATTTAGATACTGGACATGTTAAAGTCATGACAAAGCCTTATTATGAAAATAAAGATCAAATTCCCATTGACCTGGCCTTGCTGGAACTCTCATCAATAACTCAGGATTTAGTTTCTAAATTTCCCGATATCTCTTGGGTTCCAAGGATCAAATTTGGCGGTATTCTTGATGTCCCTGATGCAAGTGGAGAGACTATTATTCAAGGTCCAGGACTTGGATTAGGCATTAATTTATTTGATACTTCAAAAGGCGAAATTGAACGTCTTTCATTAAAAAAATCTCTAATATCCGGGTCAATTCCAAAGGAGCCAAATGAAATTCTTTTGAGCCATGATTTTTCAAAAAAGCTAAATATTAAACCTGGAAGGGAAGTTACTTTTTTTGGTTCAACAATGGAAGGCAGCATGGTTTTTGAAACTTTTATTATGTCTGGTACAATTCGATTTGGAAACCCCGTGTTAGATAGGTCTACTTTTATTATAGATTTTACTATGGCTCAAAAGATTTTAGATATGGGGGACGGTACAGGTGAGCTACTTGGTTATTTTAAAACTAATTTTTATGAAGACAGTAAGGCTTTAAAAGCCGAATCTGCTTTTAATGAAACATATAAAGAATCTGATGACGAATTTGCTCCTTTAATGGTGTCTCTTAGAAATCAAAATGATCTTGGAACTACAATAGATTTAGTGGGTTCGTTTGGTTCAATTTTTGTCTCAATATTTGTGATTGCAATGTCAATGGTGCTATGGAATACTGGCCTAATTGGAGGGTTAAGAAGATATCAAGAGTTTGGAATTAGACTAGCTATTGGTGAGTCAAAAAATCATGTTTATTTTTTACTTCTTCTTGAGTCATTTATAATCGGACTAATTGGATCATTTATTGGCACATTTTTTGGCATATTATCATGTTATTACATGCAAGAAACTGGAATTGATATTCAGGATGCATTAAGTAATTCAGCCGTTATTTTTCCAACTGTTTTAAAGGCAAAAGTAACTAATGATCTTTTTTTAATCGGATTTATTCCTGGTCTATTGGCTATGTTTTTTGGATCTTCCCTTGCGGGAAGAGGGATTTTTAAAAGAAGCACTGCTAAACTTTTTAAAGAACTGGAAGTCTAAATAATTATGAAATACACATTTATGAAAAATTTATTGTTTTTTTTATTTACTATCACTAGCACATCTTTATTTTCTCAAAATTCATCATCTAATGAAGCTCTTGAGGTTCTTAAGAAAGTTGATAAAAATATGTTTTCTGAAACCCAAATAGTAACCTCTGAAATGATTGTATATGGTAAAAGAAAAAGCAGAACTATACGTTCTAAAGGGTATTCAGAAGGTGAATTTAAAAACTTTACAGAATATCTTTACCCGGATAGAGAAAAAGGAACTAAGATGTTAAAGCTTGATGACCGTCTATGGATATACTCCCCATCAACTGATAGAATAATTCAACTTTCTGGACACCTTTTAAGACAATCAGTAATGGGTTCCGATTTGTCTTATGAAGACATGATGGAAGAAAGAAAACTATCTGAAATCTATTTTTGTAATATTCTTTCTGAAGAGGTTTATAAGGATAGACCTGTTTGGAAAATGGAGCTAATAGCTAAAAACGATAACGTCTCATACTTTAGGAGGATTGTTTTGATTGATAAACTTCAATTTGTCCCACTGGAATCTGAACTTTATGCTAAAAGCGGAGAGCTTTTAAAAAAAACTGTTTTCAGTGAAATTAAAAAAATAGAAGGTAAATGGTATCCAACAAAAATGAACTATAAAGATGTCCTAAAAGGTGGAAAGGGAACTGATTTTCTGATATTAGATGTTATTTTTAATAAAAAAATTCCTGATTCTTACTTTCTAAAAGCCAGCTTAAAAAAATGAAAAAAATTTTAATTTTATTTTTTTTAATAATCATTAGTTGTAATAATGAAAAAAACACTTATGACAAGACCCCCCTAGAAAATATAAACTCAACAAAATTATTACATGACGGTTTATTAAGAGAATATGTTCTTCATGTTCCTCAGCTATATGACGGTGAGACCCCTTTACCACTAGTTCTTAATTTTCATGGCTTTGGTGATTCAGCAACAAGGCATTCCCTTTTAACTGGAATGATACCCGTAGCAAACGAAAATAATTTTATAATTGCTTTCCCTCAAGGGGCGCTTTTGAATGGCTCCCCCCATTGGAATTCGAATTTAGAATCTCCTGAAAATAAAAGTACTGTTGATGATTTTGGATTTGTTGAATCCCTAGTATCAGATATTTCTTCCAATTACAACATTGACCAAACTAAAATTTACGCAACAGGGTTCTCTAATGGGGGCTTCTTAGTTTACTCTCTTGCTTGCTATAATAGTGATCTTTTTGCCGCATTTGCTGGAGTTTCAACAACAATAATGGAAGAAGCCATTGTTAATTGTTCTCCCGCGCACAAAACTCCTATAATTCATTTTCATGGTTTATTAGATCAGGATGTTCCGATAAATGGTGGCCCAGGCTTATCTTCAATGACCTCAATGGTGAATTTTTGGAAGGAGTTTAATGAACTAAACTTAGCTCCTGAATCAAAAATAATTACCTCAAATAATTACATAAGAATTGAAAATTTATCTTATAAAAACAATCAAAATTCAACTTTAATTGAAACCTATACTTTAGATGGAGGAGGACATGAATGGTTTAATTTAGATATTGAAAATAAAAATACTTCAGAGATAATATGGGAGTTTTTTTCAAAACATAATTTAAATAATTTAAATTAACTCGATTAGTTTGTTAATCTTAATAATTGTTAATTATAGGAAGTATTAATTCTAGCCTCTTAATTAATAATTTATTATATTTCAGTATAAACTTTTTGATTTGAAGAAAAGAAATTTTAAAACTCTATTAATAGGTTTTGCTTTTTCACCAAACCTAAAGGCTAATGTTTTTGAGGCAACTCGCCTTGCATATTATTTCAATGCAAAACTTTTTTTCTTACATGTTGGAGAAAAAACTAAAGCTAAAGAAAACACCTTCTTAGATATCTTAAAATTACCTAAAGAGTCTCCAGAAAAAATTGAAATACTTTGGGAAAAAGGAGATCCTGTTAATGCAATTCTGTCCGCTTGCTTAAGATATAAAATTGATTTATTGCTCTTAGGAGCATTAAAAAGAGAAAATGTTTTAAAATTTTATATGGGATCGATAGCAAGAAAAATTACCAGGAAAGCTTCCTGTTCTGTTCTTCTTCTAATAGACCCTTCCATTGAAAGAAAACCCTCTCAACACGCTGTTGTAAATGCATTTGAAAGCCCTCAAACTGAACCAACAATTAATGCTGCTTTTCACTTTGCGTCAGACCTTAACATTAATAAAATCACTTTAGTTGAAGAAATTAATCGTTCTGAACATGACCTTGATGTTTATGATGATGAAAGCTTAAGACGTGCGACCCTTAAAAAAGAGAAAATTAAAAGAAGAGAACATTCTCGTGTTAATCAAATTTTAAAAAAAATCCCAAAATCTTATAAAGACAATATAAAAATTATATCTCAAAGTATTTTTGGTACTAGGGGTTATTCTATAGGCCACTATGCAAAATTAGTAAGAGCGGATGTTTTAATAATGAATGCTTCAGAAACTAAAAAGACTTTTCTCTCTAAATTTTTTCCAAAGGATTTAGACTATATTTTAAGAGAGCTTCCAACCAACGTTTTAATTATTCAAAACACAAATTAATGAAAAAAGAATCTGCTGCTAAATCATTTATTTATCAGATCCCCCAGAATTTATTTTCTGGTTTCGTGGTTTCATTAGTTGCTTTACCCCTTGGGTTGGGCCTGGCTCTTGCTTCAAATGCTCCTCCAATTTCAGGAATAATATCTGCAATTATTGGCGGAACAGTTGTTGCCCTTCTAGGGGGGTCTCAGCTTACAATAACTGGGCCTGGTAATGGCCTTGTTGTAGTTTTGCTGTCGTCTATTACTTTATTGGGAGGAGGAGACTTATATCAAGGGTACTTATACACTCTTGCCGCTATAGTATTGTCTGGAGTTTTAATGTTTCTCTTTGGTTTATTTAAATTAGGTGCCCTTGGAGAATTTTTTCCCTCATCTGCCCTTCAAGGTATGCTATCTGCAATTGGATTAGGTATTTTGGCAAAACAATTTCATGTCATGCTAGGCTTTACCGACATTAATGGAAGTACGTTAGAGCTTTTAATTCTTATTCCTAGTTCTTTCATGATGCTTTTTAATTCATTTAGCATCGAAGCTATTCTTGCCGCTTCAATAGGAATAGTGAGTCTATTTATTTTATTTGGGTATGGTAAAATCAGGTCAAGAGCTTTACGTTTGATTCCTGCTCCGATGTGGGTTGTTCTTCTGGCGGTTGGATTAAGTTATTATTTTGAACTGTTTTCAAATATGGATTATCCAATAGCTTCTAACTTATTAATTTCATTGCCAGAAAACCTGCTTAGCTCTTTCCCTTTTCCAGATTTTAATAAAATTTTGGATTTTCAATTTTTAGGAATTGTATTATCTCTGACGTTAATTTCAAGTATAGAATCGCTTCTAAGCATAAAAGCAGTTGATAAGCTTGATCCTCAAAAAAGAAGATCAAATTTAAATAAAGATTTAAGAGCTCTAGGATTAGCGTCTGCAATAAGTGGTTTTTTTGGAGGTTTAAATGTTGTAACTGTAATAGCCAGAAGTTCTGTAAATGTTAATAATAGTGCCTCAAATAGATCATCTAATTTTTTTCATGCCTTTTTTCTTTTATTATTTGTTATACTTTTCCAAAATCAAATTCAAAAAATTGCTCTCCCTGCCCTAGCAGCAATATTAGTTTATACTGGATATAAATTATCCTCTCCTTCAAATATTTTAGGAATTGCAAGAATTGGTAAAGAACAGTTGGCAATATTTCTAGCAACCCTAATTACTACGCTTTTAGGGGGTATAATTCTTGGAATAACAATTGGTATAATCAGTGCTTTTTTAATTCATGTTTTAATTAATAATTCTTTTTTATTATTTACAAGAAATATTTTAAAGCCAAACGTTTTGATGTATAGAGAAGAAGAGAGCGGAAATTATTATGTTAGTGTCAAAAACTTTTGTAGTTTTTTAAACTTTTATAAACTAAAAAAAATGCTTGACGAAATACCTGAAAATGCCCATGCTATTCTGGATTTTTCTTTATGTGAGTTCGTCGATCATACGGTAATGGAAGGAGTAAACGACTACAGAAGAGTGTTTTCAAGAAAAGGGGGTCTATTCGAAATTATTGGTTTAGATATTCACCTTGCAGACACAGAACACCCATTTGCAATAAGGAAAGTTCTTCCAATTAAAGAATTTTTTGCTCTTAATAAGAATCTAACAAAGAGACAATTATCTCTTGAAAAACTTTCTAAAGTTTTAAACTTAAGTTATAACCCAGAAATGAGTTCAGAATCTAAAAGTCTTGATCAATTTATTTTTTTCAAAACTAAGCTAATTAATTACCAAAATAATCAATTGATAAGTTTAGAAAATAACTTTTCTTTTTTTGACTTATCATACAGCGAGGGAGCTTTTATAGCTAAAGAAGATTTAAAGGCTTCTTTTTTATTAATTAATTTAAAAGAGAAAATACCATCTTTTATGTTAGACAAAGAAATGTTCTTAGGGACTATTAATGAAAGATTTAAATATAAAGATCTTGACTTTAAAAAGCACCCTGTTTTTTCAAAAAGATTTTATTTATCTGGCAGTAATGAATCGCAGGTTAGAACTTTATTTGATGAAAAGCTTATAAATTTTTTAATTAAAAATGTTGATTATTATATAGAATCAAAAAAATCATATTTATTAATTAAAAGAAAGGACAGGCTTCTGAGCATTGAGGAAATAAAAAAACTTTTAAGCTTTGCGACCGAGCTTGTTTTAATTTTAAAAAATAAAAAAAATGAATAAAACACTTTATATATTTTTATTAATGGTTTATAATTTTTACTCCCTTTATGGGCAATCAACCATTGGAAGTGTTGAAAGGTTAGACCCTGAAATAAATTCTTTAATCCCTAAAAATGCCAAAATTGAAATTTTAGGTTCAGGCTATAATTGGTCTGAAGGGCCCATATGGGTAGAGAATTTAAATGGGCTTCTTTTTAACGACCCTCCAGAAAACAAAATGTATCTTTGGACTGAGGGATCTGGGGTCAAGCTTTATCTTGATCCGAGCGGATATACTGGTTATGCTCCATCTTCACTGAAAAAAGGAAGTAATGGTATGGCCTTTAATACAAATGGCTCCATTATAATGGCTCATCCAGGAGATCGAAGAATAGCAAGATTCAATTCCTCTTTTGAAAATCCAGAACCCAAATTTGAGACAATTACTGACAAATATATGGGCAAGAGATTTAATAGTCCAAATGATGTGGTTGTAAATGAAAATAATGATGTTTTCTTTACCGACCCCCCGTACGGATTAAAAAATCAAGACAATGATTCATTAAAGGAATTAAGCTTTAATGGCGTTTACAAATATTCCAATAACCAAACCATTCTTCTATACAAAAACATGACTAGACCAAATGGATTGGCTTTTTCAAAAGACGGTTCTGAACTTTATGTTGCTAATTCCGACCCCAAAAAAGCCCTCTGGTATGTTTTTGACTTGAATAAAGCTCCTCCCCTAACTCCTGAGCTTTTTTTTGATGCGACGAGTTTAGTTAGTAAAGAAAAAAAGGGATTGCCTGATGGGCTTAAAGTACATTCGAAAGGCTATGTTTTCGCTTCAGGTCCTGGAGGTATTCTTATTTTTAATAATAATAAAAAACATATTGGAACAATATTAACTGAAGTTGCTTCCTCAAATTGTGCCTTTAACTCAGACGAATCATATCTATATATGACTTCTGATAATTATCTGACTCGAATAAAACTTGTTAAATGAATTTATATTCTATAGAAACAGGTAATTTTAAGCTCGATGGGGGGGCAATGTTTGGAGTTGTTCCAAAAAGCCTTTGGGAAAAAACTAACCCTCCTGATGAACTTAACAGAATTAAAATGTCTGCAAGATCGCTTTTAATAGAGGATGAAAATAAATTGATTTTAATTGATACAGGTTTAGGTAATAAGCAAAGTGAAAAGTTTTTTAGCCATTTTTCTTTATGGGGCGACTTTTCTTTGGAAAAATCACTTGCCCATTATGGCTTTTCTAAAGATGACATTACAGATGTTTTTTTAACTCATTTACATTTTGATCACTGTGGGGGTGCAATTGAAAAGGATTCAAATGGTAAGCTTTCGCTAGCCTTCAAAAACGCAAAGTATTGGTCAAATCATGATCATTGGAATTGGGCGAAGAACCCTAATGAAAGAGAAAAAGCTTCTTTTTTAAGTGAAAATATTTTACCAATTGAAAAAAGCGGAAAACTTCAACTTTTGGATTCTCCTAAAGATTCTATTTTTAAAAATTCTCCTCTAAAGTTTGATATTTTATTTGTAGATGGACACACTGAAAAACAGATGCTCCCCGTGATCAAATATAAAAACGAAACTATTGTTTTTGCTGGAGACTTAATTCCTACAGTTGGTCATTTACCCATTCCTTATATAATGAGTTATGACACCAAACCCTTAATCTCTTTAGAAGAAAAAGCTTCTTTTTTAGATTTGGCTGAAAAAAACAATTACTTACTTTTTATGGAACATGATCCTAACAATGAGCTTATATCATTAAAAAAAACTGAAAAAGGGGTCCGTTTAGATGATTCTTTCACTCTTAAAACATATTTTTGAATTGATGCTTATTAAAAATATTCTTTTTTTGATTTCTTTTTTTGTCATGGCTCCTATTTTATTTTCTCAATACTGGCAACAAAAAGCGGATTATGAAATGGAAATTGAATTAGACGTTTCATCCGCTCAATTTAATGGTAAACAAAGAATATTATATACTAATAACTCTCCTGAAACATTAAATAAAGTTTTTTATCATTTATATTTTAATGCATTTAGGCCAGGGAGTGAAATGGCTGAAAGACAAAAGAGTTCTTTAGATGTAAATAGAAGGTTTAAAGTAATTATTGATTCGATTGGCCCCAAGAGTTATGGAAAAATACAAGTGAAAAATTTAAAGCAAAACGGTATTCTTTTAAATCCTTTTTTTTCTGAAACAATACTTGAAGTTCCGCTAGCTAATCCTATTTTGCCTGGAGAAAGCGCTGTTCTTGATTTAGAATTTAGCGGACAAGTTCCAGATTTGATAAGGAGATCTGGGAAAAATTCCTCTGAAGGAGTAGCTTTCTCTATGGCTCAATGGTACCCTAAACTTGCTGAGTATGATATTGATGGATGGAATGCCAGCCCCTATTTAGGTCGTGAGTTTCACGGTGTTTGGGGAAACTTTGATGTGAAAATAACATTAGATAAAAACTTTACAGTGGCCGCAAGTGGTTACCTCCAAAATCCTGAAGACATTGGAAAGGGATATAAAAAAATTAAAAGAAGTAAATCAAAAAAAGGTAAATTAACATGGCATTTTATTGCTCCAAATGTTCATGACTTCACTTGGGCAGCGGACAAAGACTATATTCATGATATTTATCCTGGCCCAAATAATGTTAAATTACATTTTTTCTATAAAAATAATCCCTCAATAATTGATAACTGGAAAAAACTTCAGCCCTTAACAGCTGAGTTAATGGAATATTTTAATTCTTCTATAGGTGACTATCCTTACAAACAGTACTCTGTAGTTCAGGGTGGTGATGGTGGAATGGAATATGCAATGTTAACCCTGATTACAGGTGAAAGAAAATTTGGTTCGTTAGTTGGAGTAACCGCACATGAACTGGCCCATTCTTGGTTTCAAAATATATTAGCAACTAACGAAATGAAACATGAATGGATGGATGAAGGGTTCACTACCTATATTTCTACAATTGCTACTGATAAAGTTTTAAAAGAAAACAAAATTTTTCCTTTAAGAAATGCCTATTTAGGTTATTATAATTTAGCATTATCTGGCGTTGAACAACCTCAACAAACGAATGCTAACCGATATGCTTATAATTATGCTTATGAAAGTTCCGCGTATAATAAAGGTGCCGTTTTTTTATCTCAATTAGGATATATTATTGGGAAAGAAAATTTAAATACTAGTTTAAAAATTTATTTTGAAGAATTCAAGTTTAAACATCCCACGCCAAGAGATTTTATAAGAATTGCTGAAAGAGTTTCTGATATATTATTGAATTGGTATTTAACTGATTGGACCCAAACAACAAATACTATTGATTACAAAATATCTGGAGTTTCTAAATTAGATAATAAAACAATTATAGATCTTGAGAGAGTTGGTATGATGCCTATGCCCTTAGAAATTTTAATTTCTTTTAAAAATGGAAATAAACAAATTCATTATGTCCCTATTGGAATCATGAGGGGTGAAAAAAAACCATATGTTGATATAGAATGGATTTTGCATAATGATTGGACTTGGTCTACTCCCAATTATAAATTAATTATTGATTCTCCTCTTGATTCTATTGAAAAAATAACTATTGATTCCAGCAATCTTATGGCTGACATTGATAAATCAAATAATTATTATTTAAACAATAATGATCCATAAACCGGAAATAAAAATATTAAAAAATAAAGAAGAGATTGCTTTTCTTTTTAAAGACGGTATAGTTACTTCAAATTCTATTATAAAATTAATATATTCAAAAAAACCTGGCGAAAATTATTTTCATTATACTGTAAGTGTCCCAAAAAAAAGCTTCAA
>ERZ802830.2719-NODE-2719-length-15700-cov-7.07536_pt1 | contig 15700 bp, 9 predicted proteins | sample MGYA00345654_ERZ802830 | MGnify/ENA primary metagenome ERZ802830 (study PRJEB30503, sample SAMEA104212375) | marine metagenome | biome: Westerlies Biome; feature: [SRF] surface water layer (ENVO:00010504) within the epipelagic zone...; material: water... | reverse complement strand
CTACACCAACACCTGAGCAAACTCCTACACCAACACCTGAGCAAACTCCTACACCGACTCCGGTTTTTGAATGTTGCGATCCAACACACAAATCAGTAAGACCAAACCAACCATCAGAAAACAATTTAACTTTTAAGGGTAATGTAAACGGAACTTTATGTTGGCAAGAATTAACAGGTGTAAAACAACCTACTACATATAGTTGCTCTGTAGATTCAACAAATTTTAAAATAGTTATATCATCAAATATAACAAACAATAACTTTAGACTAATAATGGATAACGGTGACTGCTATGAAGCACAACTTGTTCACTCCGAGTATGAGGAAACGAATCAATTTGAAAAGATAAATTAATGAGGCAAAAAAATGGCAATTTTAGAACAATTAAGTGACGAGTATAAAGTAATAAACGGATGGTATGGCAAGTGCCACGACAGTTCCGGTGAGTTGGTTGAGTTAGAAAGTTGTCCTGAGTATGATTTAAATTCAGCAACTGCACAAATACGTTCGGTTTATTGGATAAAATCCGACAATACAATCGAGACATTCAATGCTGGTGCAGACGCAGAGTTACAAGACTTCACAAAATTAAAATGTGGAGCTGCTTATCTTATTTATCTTCAAAAAGGATCAGGGAATATTACTATTCCTAATTTTGTTGCCAGTTACTCGGACACTGCATTACAAGGCAGAATAACAAATAGTTGTGATACAGGTGGAGCATCTTTTACGTTTGAAGTGAAATCAGAACCTATTACAGAAACTTTAGATGAAGGATACCAGTTTGAAGGTTCAGCTGAATTCGATTCAGGACCACACACAGGCATCATTACATCAATTACTGATGCTGATAATGTAACAATAAAAGCAAGTGGTAATAATTTACAATTTTCGTTAAACGGATCAGATTGGACAAACATTACAACAAATGCACAAACAATAAATGCAAATTTTACAAACTTGCAAATTAGAACCAATCTTGAATTATCAAATAGAACTATATCAAGAACAATTACATTAGAAGCAACACCTTCAAATAGTGCTTTTCAAAATATTATTGGAACAATTGATTATACATCAACTATCAACAATGTATCATTATCAGCAAGTAAAGATATTGACGAGGTAATTGAAGCAGGATCAACCGGTGCTGAATATTCGTTTGATGTTTCATATGAGAATTTAAAATCAATTGCAATTGCAGGAGGAAGTTCATCTGGATATCAAGTATCAACTGCGTCAGGAAGTGGATTTGAAAATTCATTGACTTTAGAAAATACTACACTCACTTCATCACCAATTAAGATTTATGTAAAATTAACTTCTGCAATGCCTGAGTCAGCAGTATCAAATGTAATATCAGTAACAGGTAAACGAAGAACTTCAGAAGGTGATATAGTTTTGACTAATGCTGTAACTGCTGATGCAACGGTCGCACCAAGACCACAAATTGCAACTTTATCGGTGAATCCAACTACATTAAAAGTAACCACAACTTTCACAAACAAAACAAATTATGGTGGAACACATTGGCATTATGAAGTAAGAAAAAAATCAGATAACTCACTCATTATATCTAATCAAAGACCTCAATTTAATTCAGAGGTGATTATGAATCAAAGTGATTTTGAAGATGCCGGTGCTTACATTTTAAAAGCATTCATTGCAAATGATTCTCACAACAAAATTCCAGGATCAAATGATAAAGAAGTTGAATTTACAATCGCTGCAAACAATGCAACATTAAGTTTAAATAAATACGCAATAGATGACATACTTGATGTAGATGAAAGTATAGTAAGTCACACTGTAACTATAACAAGTAACAATTTAACAAATATTACTTTGTCACCCGACTCACTTAATAATTGGGAAGTAACATCAACTAGTGCAAATTCGTTTGTAATTAAATTAAAGAATGCAGTTAAATCTCTTGATTTATCAAGTGGACCTAAAACACTTGCACAAGAAACTATTACCGTAACAGGAGATGTAGGTGATCGTGATACATCAGGAGATGCCCAAAAAACTGCATCCGTCACACTTGATGCTAAAATAGTAGATGATGCCGAATTTACAATTACTCCACCTTATGGACAAAGCAACACAATCACAGACAATAGAAATTATGGATCATCAACGAAAGAATTTGGTCCTTATACCATCAGTGGTGATGCAGTTACATTATCCGCAACTGCATTAACTCATTGGGAAGTTGAAATTAATGATTCAGGAACATGGACAAAGAATCCTACATTTAGTGGAGAAGGAGAAAGTACATTTAAATTGCGACAATCCAAAACATCAGTCGGTGATGCGTATAATGATACACTCGTTATTACACCAACTGCAAAAGCTTCAGATCACGATGCATCTGATGATCCAAGTGCAGTAACGCTTACATTAAATGGTAAAATAATTCCGTTGGTGGCAACTTTTAATAATCCTGGTACACAAACTTTAAATTCAATAACAAGTGGTGAATCATCTGCATCAAAAACATTTACCGTAACAGGTACACGTATTCAAAATATCACAATATCAGAAGTAAGTGCTGACTGGAGTGTTACTCCTGCGTCACCTGCATTAAATGGTGTGGTAACGGTTGCTTACACAGGAAATGAAGTTACAAGTGGAACGAAAACAGGTACATTCAAAATTTCTGCGGAAGCAATCACGGGATCAGTTTTAAGTACAACTGAATATGAAGTTGATTTACGTTTAGTTGTTGTTCCTAAGATTTCAAAGATATCAGCAAATCCTGCATCAGTTTCACTGAATGCTATTACAACGGGTGGATCATCAAATTCAAAGTCCACGGAAATTACAAGTGACAATCTAAGTGATATAAAAATCACACAAATACCAAGTGGGTTTATAGTAAAAAATGGAACGACACCATTAAGTACCAACGATTCAATTGGTACAACTGCAACACTCAATATAACAATTTCTGATGTAAATACATTAGGTGCAAGAAGTGGAACAATTAAATTAACTGGTACTCCAAGTGCAAATTCAGAATTTAATGGTTCAAATGTAAAAAATATTTCGGTATCAGCACAAGTAAATGGTTTACCAACAACATTGAACGTAAATCCAACAACAATTACAGATGCAGTAAATCAATACGAAGCAACACCTTCGGCACAAAAAATTACAATTACCGGAAAAGATAATTTGCAAAGTATAGTAGTTACTGGTGGCAATAATTCAAAATACCAAGTTTCTGCAACTGAAGGTGGAGATTATACAAACTCAGTAACATTAGAATCTAGTGCCGTAGAATTTTGGGTAAAATTGATGTCAACTGCAACTCAACCTCAAATTAAAACTACATTCACTGTATCTGGAGTAAAAACTGCATTAGGTGCAAGTAATCCAGCAAGTAAAAGTGTGGTTTGTACTGCAACGGTAACTGCATTTGAAGCATCTTTAACATTAAATCCCGCATCTGTATCTGAAGAATACGATCAAGATGAAGAAATCACCGCAACTGAAATTACTGTTACAAAAAGTAATATAAATAGCATACAAATAAATGCTTCTGGTGAATATGAAATTTGTGCAACAGAAGATGGAGAATACGGAACAACTTTATTAATGAATCAATATGGAACATCGTTTTACGTTAAATTAAAAAGTACAGCAACTGCGGGTATATCAAATGGTTCTGTATCTTTGGTTGGATCACATACACTCGGAGGAGGAAACACAACTCGTACACTTAGTTGTAGTGCAACGATAACTGCTCCAGTAGCAGCTGCTGATTTCTTTAGTTTTGAAAATGCCACAGAAACAACAATTGATTTAGTGTTTGATTTTTCTGTACTAGATGCACGGGAACATGATGGAATGGTTGGGTCGATTCAGGCAAAATTTGACGGAATTAAAGCTATAAGTGTGGATAATTCTGTATCAATGGCATCCGAGGAATACGCATATGGTGCTTCTTTGGGTCAGGCAATATTCAATTTCGATCAACCAAATTCAGTTGTTCTTGCATGGGCAAGTAATCCAGCGGATGTTCCAATAAGAACACCGGAGGAATGGAATTTATTTAATTTTAAATTTTTCCAAACAAACGCAAAAGCAAGATATAAATTAAATATTAGTTCAAAATCAACAATTACATACAATGATGATTATGACACATTTGTACAAGCACCTACCGATTTAGAAATAGGTGAGCAACGATACACCATCAAAACATCCGGAAACGTATTGGAAACATAAAAGAAAGATAGGAAATGACATGACACAATATTACGGAGATATTACACAATCGGGAACACCCAATGCAGCTGATGCTAATATAATTTTACAAATATCGCGTGAGCAAATTAATTGGAATACCTGGAATCCAGGTATAGAAAACGGAAAGCATATAATAAATGCGGTAGCACAAACGTGTCCCCCTGATCAACCGGTCAAAGTTGATGCAGCCACTGCAAACTTAGTTTTACAAATAGCAAGACAACAAGTAAATCCAGTAGAATTCTTGTGTAATCTTACACCAGAAGACAAACTTTGGGTATCATTTACAGGAAATGACCATTACTCTGAGTGGTATGAAATGGAAACGGACGAACTTGAAGGTTTTACAAAATTTAAAATATCCGCAACTGCTCATCCAGAGGTAGGAACAGAACTTCAAACATGGGCATCAGATAAAACTACAAATCTTCAAGGTATTTTGATGACTGCGTCTCCTACAAGACCAAGTGCGTCTACATTGACAGAGGATCAACGAGCAAAAACATTCAATTCAGATTTACTAAAATTCAATTGTGACGGAACATATAATGCTGATCACGGAGTAAATACCAATCAAGTAAATTTAAGAGTCAAAGCATTCAACAATCAAAATGTATCTTCTATAAAAAAATATGGTTCTGAAGGTTCTACTCATGGATACTTAGCAAGTGGAAAACCGTGGGAAGGCTCAAATATGGTTTATCGCACGACTACGTTCAGTTCAATTGTACGTGATGATTCTGTTAAAAACTCAATTGACATTGAGTATATGTATTTCATCAAAGAAACCAGTGAAAATGTAAAGATTAAGTTTAGTGATGCAACTCCTTCAAATTCAACTTGTGATTTATTTGTTGAATAAAAACGATTATGGCAATTGACGATAGAGTTTTGTGGGAATGTAATTCCGATTTAAATGCTGATAATCAGATTACTTCGTCTGATGCAATTCTACTAAAAGCACTTTTATTGTTTACTGAAAGTGATACACAAAAAACATTTTCTAATTATTATTCAGATTTGGTAAATAATGGTATAGTTCCTTTAATTGATATATCATCGTTGAATACTGATATATTTGACAGAGTACCATCATGCTTTGATTTTAACATTTCAGGAAACGAAGAAGAATGTGATACTGAAATTTTAGATGCTTTTAATGCTTATTTAAAATCAGAAAACAAAACAGATTTAAATGTAAATGATTCAAACAACTTCATTTTGTTTTTACGAAGTTTAAAAACGCAAGGAATTTTAAATTGTGAAGTTGGAGCAAATCCAACTTTCATGTTACCCACAAATCCAAGTCAAGACAAAATTTATTTTTCAAATGAAACATGGATTCCAAAAGTTGCACCCGGTGACATCGGATACGATGAATCAAATTCCACCAAAGGATCATCAATTGATAGTTCTGGTGAAAAATTTTTGGTAAGTGATCCAACCGTGCAAGTATATTACGATTGGGATGGAGATTCATCACCACGAAGTTGGAAAGAAATTGGGCTATGCAAAGTATTCGAACGTTCTAACGATGAGTTATCAGATGAATACGGAGTAATACATCCACCTGTTGATGTCATAAAAAATAAAACACTTCCTGCTTCTGATTTAATACCTATGGGTACTCCTAATATTTTTAATGGAAAAACCATTGCAATCGATGGAGATTATGTAGCAGTTAGTTGGCATTATTCATCATCAGGTGTAGTTTATATTTATAAAGATGATGGTTTGGGAAACTATGAAAATATACATGAAGTTTTAATTCATCTTGGAAGTTATTCAACTGGATTACCTACCGTTGAACTTAAAGGAACAGAGTTGTTTGTTACCAATCCACAATTTGTCGGTGAAAGTTCTATTGCGGTATGCAATTTTGGAGGTATAAGTGAATATACCATAAATTCCAGTGCCATAACTAGTTTGACTGTTCCGAGTCCTACAACTCAAGTCGGATTTGGGTCGTGTATAATTGTAAATGAACAACGAACCAAAATGTTTGTAGGACACCCAAAACAAGAACGCAAACTAAGTTGGCAAATAGATCAATACAAAATTGAAGAAACTAATATATTTTCTGGTGCAGTTTTTGTTTTTACAAAAACATCAAATACATGGAGTTTTGCTGAAACTATTTATCCTGACTTAAGTGATTATGAAAGTAGGTCACTTGCGTCTCAGTTGGATATTCAATTTGGATATTCAATAGACTACAAAAACAATAATTTGTTTATATCATCTCCACGGAGTTTCAATTTAAGTGCTGACAGACGAGAAGGATCAATTCATGTTTATGAATATGCATCGAGTAATATGACATCATTATTGTCAGAACAAATGAACTCAACTGCATCAACCAGCAATTACGAAAAATATGCTACACTAGATTATCCAGATACCAGATTCGATACATCTTCTATTGCATCGGGAACTTGGAATTTCGGTACATCTATAATAAGCAACTCAACTGCAACTAAAATATTTATATTACATAATATACCAACTCAAGGAACATTTGTAAGTTTTTATTCAAAATCTTCAAATGAATTCATTTTAGGAACAGACTTTTTCTATGATGTATCAAATCAAATTTTAGAAGGAACATTGGCAATCTCTGGCAGTGATACAACTAAAGTATTTGCTACGAATAACACATTGAAAGTTCTTGTATAATGAGAATACCAACATATAGTTTCAGAAATACAGAATCTGGACTCGAAGTGTATGGTCCTGGATCAAATGGCAACATTTTTCCAAACCTTGTGTTTATTCGTGGAAAAGATTACAGAATTTTATCATTGAGTGAAGATTCTGTAATTGAAATATACGATGATATTGGCAGAATCTTATTCCAAGGAAATACAGAAAACTTTTTCAAACCTGTCATTTTTAAATTAGGAAACAACTTTCCAAGTCAGGTATATTATCGTGTTAAAAATTCAAATTCAATCAATTCATTCGGAAAAATACTTGTTAGGGACCTTGAAAGGATAACGGGAAAAGTAATTTCGTATGGATATTCACGTGATTGTTATGTATACGATGATAAGTATCAGGATCATTCAACAGACCAAGAAGGAGTATTTGAACTTGATTTAAATAATTTTATACGTTCAGCATCTGATACATATTTTGTAAATTTTGATTTGTTTGCACAAGGTGGATTTGATTCGTCTGTGCTGAACCCCAATTCAGAGTCGTATTCAGATTTATTGAATTTTTATTTTTATGCAAAAACTGGATGTTTAAATATTAGTACGTTATCATCTGTATTTTATTTCATATCAAGTAGATTAATAAAAGTAAATTATCGTGAGCAGGAAAATAGTATGAAATCTTACTTTGGTTTTTCAAAAAAGTTTGATCCAATCACAGATGATCCTGTGTATGCATACATCACAAATAAAATACCACTTGCAGATTTTAAAAAATACATATTATTTACATTGTGTGTTGAGTTACACTTTTTTATAAATAAAGAAGAATCAGATAGTGAGGTTTTAAATTATGTTTATACAAAAATCGCAGACGAAATTTTAGACGAAAGTAAAAAGTTTGATTATGATACTTTATCCGATATAATTAACTACGATTCAGAAAACAACGAACACGTAAAGACATATCAAACATTCAAGAATTTATACTTAGTTGTATCAGAAAGAATACTAAAAATTACAGATGAATTTACTAAAAAAACGTGTGTGTTAGAAGAAATTTACAACTTGATATACAAGTTTAGAATGTCTGTATATATTCCAAAGTTGGTATCATCTGAACAATTTTTATCGGATGATCTTGATTTGATTCCTGAATCAATCCAAGTACCTGATCAATTGCACTATGTATCACTTACATCATCTCCTGGATGTTCGGTTGCTCCATTTGGAAGATACGCAAAAGTTCAAATTACATCGGACTTTCTATATAATGTTTTTAATCAAGTTCTTCCAGTAGAACCAGATGTAACACGGAATTTAATAAACAAAACAGTTTATATAAAATACAACAAAGAATCAGATTATGATTACTATTGCTATACGATAGTTGACTACATAGATTTTGATTACGAGTTGTATACAATTGGTAAGAAAAACAAATTAGAAGCAACGGCACATTCAACCGTTATGCAAGGATTTACTGAGTTCTCTGATTGTTGTGATTTACAAACTGCTATAAAATCAACAGAGCAGGAGAAAAATAAAAAACTAGAAATTACTGAATCAGAAACAGAACTTTTTAGTTTTATATTATTTGATATTGATAAAAATCACACAGACACAGTTAGCATCACAAATAAAAATTTTCCATTTCTTAGAAAAAACAATAATGATGTTTATTATATAGATGAATTTTTAAATGGATCGGGAAGATTAACTACTCCTGCGTTTATTTGCGTACCAAACAGTTACTCAGAAATGTTATCAGATTTAAATGGTATTACGTTATGCTTTGATAAAAGTAACAGAATTCATACACCAACTCACATAAGATATGATTTTGAACAACTAAAAATTATAGATACTATATATGATAATGATGTTCTTATTGTAGAAACTGAAATAGGACATGGTTTTAATAAAGGTGATTCTATTATTATAGAAAATTCATCCAAGAATTCACACATAAACGGATCACACGAAATAGTAGGATTAACAGGTGAAACAAAATTGATATTAGATTACGACTTACCAGACGGTGTAACACCAAGTGATATAAACGGAACATACGCAGAGTTTAAATCATTAAATACCACAAAAATCTATACAGATGTAACTGAGTTTCTTCGTGGAGAATTTATATTCTTTGAAGAAGCAACAAATAGTGTGCCGTATCGTATAATCAACATCAAACAAGATTACATAGGAAAATACTTGATTGTAGAAGGAAATGTACCTAGAAATGTAAATTCTTTTGTAAAAGTTGATGCTCATCCAAATCGTATTTTTACTGAACGAGAATCTACATATAAAACTTTAAATTATTCATTGAATACAAGTCCAACGAGACTCAATCTTGACAGTATTGATATCAACTCTTACAAGATTTATACACCAACCAATGCAGGTGAACTTGCTCGTAATATAAATTCAAAGATTATATCAAGTATTCAACTGAATCGAAAAGCAGTTCAAATTGGTGATACAATAATTGATGATACACAAAACAACAATGATAATAATGTGTTGGATGATCAAAATGATTCGTATGATATTGACTTTGGTAATTTAGACCAATTCAGTCGATCAACTAAACAAACTTTGTATAGCAAAGAAGAAATTGCTTATCATTATTCACGAAGTTATTTAAAGAAAGAGTATGATTTAAACGAGTACACAGAAGTGACACCTGAGACTGATACATTTGATTGGAATAATGATGGAGTAGTTGGTAGTGACGAGTTAAAAATCCTTGAAAGGTTTTTACTTACTTCACCACAAACAGTTGAAGAATATAACATAAATCGTGGTGACTATCCAATGACATCGGTGCTACCGAATGTAGTAACTGCCACATATGCGTGTCAGGAAAATTGTTGTCATGATGACTTTACTGAGTCTGAAGATTTTACGATGGAGGATGTTTATATTTATGATGCGTTTCAAACTTATATGGATTCACTTGGTATAGCAGAATCTGACTATGTAGAATTTAGAAATTATTATGACTCACTCGTAGCACAAGGAATTGCAGAACCACTTCAAAATGAGATAGTATATATGCCAACCACACCAACCGAGCAAAAGTTTTGTGGTGATTACACGAATAGTGGTCATATTTCACCAGAAGATGCTCATATTTATTATGCTCATCAGTTATACTCAGCTGCAAACGGAGGATCACAACCAAGTTCTGTGCAAGAGTTTTCTACTTATTATGATACACTTGTTGCAAGTGGCATTGTTCCTACTTTATTGAATCCAATTGAAAAACTTCCTTCTTTATCAACAGAAGACACAATTACACAAGTTGACGGAGATATAAACAAAAATTGTGAGTTGATTACCGGAAAAGATTTAGCAATATACAACGAATGGATTCGTCAAGGAAAACCCACCGATATGGATGTTTTCAACGAAAATCGATTAGAAGGTGTTCCACGTGCGTGTTTTCTTCCTGCTGATGATGACGGATATAATCCAGGTGACTACGAAGATATTGGACTTGGATTTTCCGAGCAAAAAATTTCAGAAGTTTACACCGGTGTAGAGCATCTATAATTGTTATAAAAATGAGTTTTCCTTATACTTATATTTGGAGAATTTTTAATTATGGATGATAGTGAACCACAAGAAAATATATTACCTAGCAGTGTAAACGCCGTGTATTATCACTCTTTTATGAGTGGTCTTGCAAATAGAATGAGAGCATGGATTACTACTTCTGCTTTTGCGGAGTATTTGAATGTTCCTTATATTATGAAATGGAGACCAGATGATGCGTGTGGAAAGAAAAATTTTCAAGATTTATTTGAAATACCTGAGAATATGCAATACGAAACAGGTCGTAGATATCAACCAAACGCAACCACATTGTGGATAAAGAAAAATTATCCTAATAATAATTTTCACGGAAGATTTATCGAAGGAAATTACGACTTATCTACGAAACAATTTCAAGAGATAGTTAATAAACAAAAAAGGCACGTTAAACCTTTACCATTTATTCAGAAACAGATAGACGAATATTCAAAACAACTGAATATGAAAAACTGCATAGGATTGCATATCAGACGCACAGATTTAAAAGAGCAAGACAAAACACCCGATTGGTGGTTTGATCGTGAAATACAAAAAGAAATTAATAATAATCCTAATATTAAATTTTTTCTTGCCACCGACAATAAATGGACTGAAGAAAAATTTATGATGAAATATTCAGAATATATGGTAAAAACAAAAAGAACATTTAGTGATGAGTTTGAAGACGAAATTTATCCAGGGGGTGACAGAAAACGACATTCTCCAACAGAAGAAGGATTAATTGATATGTTGTTATTGGGTGATTGTATAAAAGTTTATGGATGTCATGGAAGTAGTTTTGGTCGTTTTGGTGCTTGGTACGGAAGCAAAAAATTTATTATTAGGGATTTGACGGAGGGTGAAGATGAAAAAGTTTAAAAATTGTTTATTATCGTTGCCAAGAACAGGATCAAATTGGGTTCGTTATTGGTTTGAGTATTTTTCAAATGAAAATACAAGTGAACGGAACGTTTTGGTGGAAACGAACCATTGGGGTGAACAACGCACCGAGAAAACCAACGCAACTTTATACAAACGACACAAATTGTCAGAAAACGATATAGAACAAAGAGACATTCAGAAATTGGTTTGTGTGTTGCGTGATTATCGTGAATGCTTTGTTCGTCATTGTCGTGGAAGAACATTTGACAAGAAGGTAAGTAGAATGAGTGATTTCACGGACAATCTATATGTTTATGATGCGTTTGAGGGTGATAAGATGATTATGTACTACGAAGACTTTGTAAGTGATCCTGCGACATATATGAAGCAGTTCTTGGACTTTCTTGAAGTACGCAACGAGTGGGATGATATTGATGTCAAAGAACATCGTGATATTTCAGTAAAATTGTATGAAAGTGGGGGAAGTGACAAAGTAGGTTCTAAAACACGTGGAGCACCTTCATTGACCAAAGGCAAAGCAGATTTCGAGTTTCATCAATCAGAGTTAGATGATGAAATTAAAAGCAAACTTGAAAACTGGTTTGTAGAAGAGCATCCGCAAATGCATGATAAGTATTTAAGTCGGTATAAAGTGTAATGAGTAAAATTAAGTATTATTTATACGGAGACAATCAGAACATACTAATGTTTTCGTATCCTTTGTATTTAGAGCAACTAAATGAATTTTACGAAAAGGTAGATGATCCTAATAATGCTGATGTGGTATTTATTTCTTACTCACAGGATATCGCATGGGAAAAATTTCCAGCATTTAATAAATTTCAAAAAAAAATAAATCCAAAAATAATTTTATTGGCCGAAGAACCAATGTGGGATTTAAGTTGGAGTGGAAATATTCGTGAACAAGAAGGAAAGACATATGCAACAAAGCACAATTCAAGAACAAAAGTTCAAATACATCATTTAGGATACACAGACACCGAAATTTTTGAATATAAAAAAATACCTTATTTTCTTACTACATCTGATGTATATTTTAAAAATTATTTGACATACATTGATAAAATAAAAAATACAGACATTACAAAAATTTGCATGGCAAAAAAATACGAGGTCAGTGGAATTTATGCAAAAAGATTTGATCCCACTGATAATGAATTTTATGTAGGTGATGATGTAAATAACAAGTGTTTACATTTTTTTAAGAATAAACTCGCAGACGATTTTAAAAATAACAATGAATTAACTTGTGATTTCTTTGGTCATAACAATTCAACTTACGAAGGTTTAACTGATATTACGATTTATGATTCACTCGATTTTCACTCTGCAAAATTAGAATGGAGTTTTTTAAATACAAAGTTTTTATTTGCCCTCGAAAACACCATGACAAAATCATATGTAACTGAAAAAATATTTGATGCCGTTGCAAGTTTAAGCATTCCAATTTATTGTTTACCACCATACGAGGATATAAAATTCAAAGGAATAAACTTATACGATTCACTTTCCAATGATTATGAAACATTGTTTAGTGAACTCGTAAAACAAATAAAAGAATTTGATGTAGAAACTATTTTAAAAGAAAATGTGGAAATACTTGAAAATTATTATTTAAGTGAATATGAACAAACTGTAAAAGAAGAAATTTCAAATAGAGTTGTAAAATTGAATGAAAATGTTGACCGAATTTTAAACGAAGATTGATATGAACTCAGAGCAAAATTTGCTTGATAATTACCAAAATACTACAATTACTAAATAATGAGTAAAAAAATAAAATATACATTATACGGAAGCAGTAAACATATTTGTATGTTTTCGTATGAAATATATTTAAAACATTTGTCTGAGTATTATGAAAAGGTGGGCGATCCAAAAAAAGCAGATGTAATTTTTGTAACTTATGTACAAAATATACAAGACAATTTTAAGAGATTTTTTAATTATCAACTAGGTTCAAACGCAAAGATAGTAATTCTAAGTGAAGAACCTGTTTGGGATTTAAGTTGGTCCCAAGCAATTAAATTGGAAGGAAATAAACAAATTGTTTCTAATATTAGAAATACAAAAAAAGTGGAGGTTGAGAGAATAAATTTTATTAATACAGATGTGTTTTCGTATAATAAAATTCCATTTTTTTTAACAACTCAGAGGGCATATACAGATAATTACTTAACTTATATAGATAAATTAGAAAATGCAGACCTTGCGGATATTGTTCGAAAAAAATCGTATGATGTGACTGGTGTATTTTCACGTAGAACTAAGGATTATATTAATGAGTATTATGTTGGAGATAATATTGATAAAAAGTGTCTAAATACTTTTCGTGGTTTATTGTGTGACAATTTAAAAGAAGAGTCTTCATTAAAATGTGACTTTTTTGGACTTAATAATTCCGAATATAAAGGACTAACAGACATTACAATATACGATTCTACTGAGTTTCATAAAGTAAAACTAGATTGGTGTATTGACAATGCAAAGTTCTTGTTTGCATTTGAAAATACAATGCTAAGAACCTATGTTACAGAAAAAATTTTTGATGCAGTTGCATCTGCAAGTGTTCCCATTTTTTGTCAATTTCCTGATGAAAAGTACGAGTTTCACGGAATTAATATTTACGACCACATTACAGACGACTTTAAAACTACGTATAATTCAGTTTTGTGTGAGTTAGAAAAAGCAGATGTTGTAGATTTGGTTAGATATAATCTCGAAATATTGAAGAGCATATATAAAGATGGTCATAATCAGGTACAAGCAGAAATTAAGAGCACAGTTTTAAGACTAAACGATGAGGTGACGAAGTTATTATAATATGTGACACTTGAATTAATTATTATAATAATAGGTTGAATTTATATTTATAATAAATGAGAAAACGCATGACTGAAACAACAAAATGATAATTTCATACAATAATAGTTACCAAGAACCAAACAAAACAGAGTTAAATACTTTTAATTTATTTAAATCACGTTTGGTGGAATTAAATAAAAAACAAAATGTAGTTTATATTGCATTTCCGTGGGCAGAGCTTATAGATATTATTGATCGTAATCCAAAAAATAACAAAGAAATTTACTCTAAGTTAATAAACGGGTATAATGACGTTAAAGAAAAAATTAATAATCTAAGTACTGATGTTCATATTTTTACATCGTGCCAACACGTTTGGGCTTTTAGAGAGGCGCATAGGCATTTATTCAAAAACTTAAATATTAAAACTATTTTTTGGTCACACTTACCAAAAGAAACAAATTCAAATTCTTACATTGAAAATCATCCATTTTTTAAACGAGAAGAGTTGAAATCATTCAAAGAAACTTTTAATATCCTACCTTATTATCTTCATCCAGTACAGGTCCCCGAAACAATATCAAAAGAAGAATATTTTTCAGAACGAAGCACACTTGTTTCATTTCAAGGTTGTAAATTTAATAAGTTTTATTTGAATAACAGTCGTGAAAACATTTCAAAAATACCTACCGATGATCAAGTAAAAATAATTTGTACAGATAAATGGCATTATCATAATATGATATTTGATCATACCGATAATACAAATTTTTTAGATAACACCTACATAGATCTTTTAAAAAATTCAGAATATACATTTTGCCCAATTGGTACAGGTCACAATTCGATTCGTTTATGGGAAGCAATAAACACCGGCACTATTCCAGTGTTTGTGGATAATTATTCAGAGTTGTATGAAGTTTGTGATACAAAACTAGCAGATAATTGTATTTTTATAAAATCAAGAGATCTTAAAGATATTAAGCAAATTTTATTAAATAATAAACCAAATTTAAGTAAAATGAAAAAAAATCTTTACGAAATTTCATTGAAATTTACATCGAATCAAATAATCAATTTGGAAAAATATTATGAAAAAATATAATTGCTTAATTTTAAATAATGAGATTTGGACATTAGAACTTCGTATAAAATACGACTTGGAAATATTTGATTATATTATATTAGCAGAATCAAATAAAACATTTAGTGGAATATCTAAACCTTTTTATTATGAAAAGTATAAACATTTGTTTAAAGAATATGAAGATAAAATAATTTATTGCAAAATATACAATTTACCGGAACCAATTCAAGGAAATTTTTTAGGTGTCGATATGAAACCTGTAGAATTTAATCGATGGCCTGCTGAACATTATATGAGGCATCAATTTAAAAAGTTTATTGTCGAGAACACCGATGACGATGATTTTATATATTTTCAAGACTTAGATGAAATTCAGAACAACGAAAGATTTAAGAGGCACATTT
>ERZ802830.2717-NODE-2717-length-15704-cov-9.13394_pt1 | contig 15704 bp, 23 predicted proteins | sample MGYA00345654_ERZ802830 | MGnify/ENA primary metagenome ERZ802830 (study PRJEB30503, sample SAMEA104212375) | marine metagenome | biome: Westerlies Biome; feature: [SRF] surface water layer (ENVO:00010504) within the epipelagic zone...; material: water... | reverse complement strand
TAGCTCTTGCCTGCCGCTTCTCTGCAGTGTCAAGATTCTCATAGATTCTGGGGTTGACTGCATGTAATGCAGCACGGAAGTCCTCTCCAACAATCTCTTTCGGGAGTGCTTCTACCAGGTTGTCAATCAACCTAGAACTTTCATATCCTTCTTCAATAAAAATTTCCGCAATGGCAAGATACTTCTCTGCCATCACGGGATTCATTGCTTTCAGTCTCTTAAGATAGAAAGACTCACAAGTACACTTGTCTACTTTCTTTTTATCTACTTTCTTTCCTTCTGGATTGTCATCTTTTTTATTCCAATCCATTGCTGATTTCTCATGCTTACCACCTTCAGCGATGGTTGCATAAGATTCGCTTAATTTCTTCAGTTGAGAAGCGTCCATGTCTACAAATAAACAGTCCCGTTTGACTATTTATCGTACTTCTTCTTTAGCACTTCATAGATCCATGCTTGAGAAAGGGAGGTAGGACCTCCCTGTTCTTTAATCTCAAGGTACTTCTTATAAGCTGAATCCCGCGAACGAATTCGCTTTGACATCTTGTTTGATTCCTCCGACGACATAAGATTCTACCTCCGTTTCTTGTGGTGCTACTTGCAGTCCTTTAGATGAGATCCAATGCTGTGTCCATGGGAGAGGATTATTCTTCGCAGCAATGTCATACATTGGTTCCAGACCAATAGACTTCATGCGACGATTAGCAACCCACTCAACATACTGACACAGAAGTTTTTCATTGAGACCAATCATAGATCCATCTTTGAACAGATACTCTGCCCATTGCTTCTCTTGATTGACTGCCTCTTGGAATGTTTGGATCAACCAGTCTTTTTGTTCTTCAGCAATTTCAACCATCTCTGGGTCATCACCCTTCTTCCAGTTGTTGAGGATGTTTTGAGTAATTGCAAGATGCTGATTTTCGTCTCTTGCGATAAGAGAGATAATTTTTGCTGATCCTTCCATAAGCTTGAGTTCACCAAACGCAAACGAGCAAGCGAACGAGACATAAAACCTGATGCCTTCGAGAATATTGACATTTGCTACAGCCTTATACAGTTTTGTCTTTAGTTCTCTCCGTGCAAATCTCTGTGCTTCGGAGTTATTCCATGAGGAATCCCACATACTACCACCATCCCACTCATGAGCGATATTGATGAACTCATCATACGCTTGAGTGATAGAAGCAGCTCTCTCAAGAATCCTTTCATCATGAATAATGGTATCAAAGATCTCAGAGGGATCACTATACACATTCTTGATGATGTATGTGTATGATCTGCTATGGATCATCTCCATGAACTGCCATACATTCATACAAGCTTCCAACTCAGGAAGCGAACAGTAGGGTGAGAATGCCATACCAGGACCTCTACCCTGAATAGAGTCGAGCATAACCTGATATTTCAAGTTACTAGTAAAGATATGCTTCTGCTCTGGTCTTAGATCATGATAATCAGATCTATCTTTTTGCAGAGAGACCTCTTCAGGTCTCCAGAAGTAACCCAGTTGCATCTGGGTCATCTTCTCAAAGAAAGGATACTTGTACGAATCGTACCTCTGGACTCCCAGAGGGGCTCCAAAAAACATTGGTTGCTTTTTGGTGTCCGTGTCGGTCGTATTGAAGACCGTCATCCCCTCAACTTTAGTTTTAGGCATGGAATCTGCGTTGGTTCTAAATTGCACAGGCGTCACACTCCGATTGTTTTTCTAACTTATTGAGCAAATTTTCGATACTAGGTTTTTCTTCTTCTACTTCATCTGTTTTATTGTCGTAGGTGTTCTGATAGTAAGAGGTCTTCCAACCGTACTTATATGTAGTCAATAGATCTCTTGCCATCACCGACACTGGTACTTCATTGTCAGGATAATTCTCAGGATTGTAACTCCAGTTACCAGAGATAGCTTGATCGAAGAATTTCTGCATAACAGAAACTACTTTAATATACCCATCATTACTTTCCATGTCCCAGAGAAGAGTGTAGTGACTCTTGTGAGTATTGTACTGAGGTACAATCTGCTTAAGAGGTCCTTTTTTACTCTTTTTAGTGGACAGATACCCTCTAGGTGGTTCGATTCCATTCGTTGCGTTTGACACAACGGAACTGCTTTCTGATGGCATCTGAGCAGACAATGTTGAGTTCCTAAGACCGTGGGTGGTGATAGATACTCTAAGACTCTCCCAATCATACTTCAACACATTAGGAACAATATCATCGACATCTTTCTTATATGTATCGATCGGTAGAATGCCATCGGCATACTTAGTACGATCAAAATATCCACAAGGTCCATACTCAATAGCAAGTTGATTGGATGCCTTGAGAAGATAGTATTGGAAAGCCTCTGTCAGGTCATGGACCATCTGATGTGCCTCTTGATCATCATATCCTACTTTATGTTTTGCTAGGTAGTGTGCCAGACCAATGTAACCAATACCCAGAGAACGACGGTTCTTGGTGCCAACCTCAGCAGCTTTGACTGGATACCCTTGGAAGTCAATCAAGGCATCTAGACCACGCACAGAGAGGTCGCAGAGTTCCTCCAACTCATCCAGGTTACGAAGCTTACCCACATTGATTGCAGACAGAATACAGAGGGCAATCTCACCCTCTCCATCAATATGCTGCAGTGGTTTGGTAGGCAGAGTGATCTCTTGGCAGAGATTACTCATCTCAACTTTGTCTTTGAACGAGGAGTGAGAGTTGCAGTGATCAAGATTCATAATATAAACCCGACCAGTCTCTGCTCTCTCCTTCAGGAGGTTGAGAAAAAGTTCTTGAGCCTTGATAGTCTTTCTTGGAATAGTGAAATCTGATTCATAACGCTGATACAGATCATCAAATTCATCAGTGCCAAAAGCATCGTACAGACCTGGGACATCGTGAGGACTGAATAGCGTGATGTTTCCATTCTTGATAAACCGCTCGTAGAAGAGCTTGGTGATCTGGATGGAGTAGTCGAGTTTTCTGACACGGTTGTCCTCTGTTCCTTTGTTGTTCTTAAGAACGATAATATCTTCTATCTCTTTGTGCCAGATAGGAAAGTGAACTGTAGCAGAACCACCTCTGATGCCGTTTTGTGTACAGCATCTGACAGTGCTTTCAAACTTTTTAAGGAAGGGGACAACGCCTGTGTGTTGTACCTCTCCGCCTCTGATTTTAGCGTTGATGCCACGGATTCTCCCTGCGTTAATACCAATACCAGCCCTTTGTGCGACGTATTTACCAATAGCCATATCACTGCTAAAGATACTATCGAGGGTGTCATCAACATCAACGAGAACACAAGATGCATATTGACGAAGGGGTGTTCTGACCCCTGCCATGACTGGTGTTGGGATGTTGACTTTGTGTTTTGAGATTGCATCGTAGTATTTTTTTACATAATCCAAGCGAGTCTCTTGAGGATAGTCGCTAAAGATAGTGGCTGCAATCAAGATGTACATGAATTGTGGAGTCTCGTATACACTACCAGTGCTACGATCCTGTACAAGATATTTATCTACGACCTGACGAAGACCAGCATATGTAAACAGATAGTCCCTGTCATGGTCGATCATATTGTTGATCTTATCAAACTCTTCGGGAGAGTACTTTTGAAGGATCTCAGGGTCATATACACCCCTCTCAATGCCATCTCTGACATGATCGGTTAGATTGCCATGTTCGTGCATACGCCCCCACAGTTGCTTTCTCAAAGAGAACAACAACAGTCGAGCTGCTACGAACTGATAGTTGGGATTATCGAGGTCAATAAGATCTGAAGCACTACGAATCAGGATCTCCTGAATCTCAGCAGTCGTGATGCCATCATAAAATTGAATCCCAGAATTGATTTCAATCTGAGATGCAGATACACCTGCGAGGTCCTTACATGCCTCGTCCACCATCTTGTGCATCTTATTGAGGTCAAGAGATTCCACCTGTCCAGATCTCTTCTTTACCTTTGTCCCGTTGGTCATACCTTTTTCCACTCTGTAAATTTAACTTGTGCTTCTAATCCTGAATATGTATTCGATTCTAGTACATCGTTCACATTGATGCCTGCTAAAACCATGTCATTAATGTCTTTTTGTCTTATGCTTGTTGGCCAGATGACGACTTTTTCGCCTCTAGATATAGCTCCTCTGATGCGTCCAACAATCTCGCCATTACGGGGCTCGTTATCAAAAGTATAAACGCAATCGCTTCCCTCAAGACAACTAAGGTTACCGTCAGCGCCACACAAAGCCACGCTATTGTTGATGAAAGTGCTGTCAAAGGGTCCTTCGACCACATAGACTGGTAACTTTTTATCGATTTCATCATATCCATAAATTTTTGGTGCCTCCTCACTAAACATAATAGTTATATATTTGATGTGGTGTGGCGATAATGCCCTACCTTGAATCCCCACTAGTTCGCCTTGATACCATAAAGGTATGACAATCCTTGGTTCTTCGTTCTTTGTGTCCCTAAATGTTGGTTTTATGCTGTTAACAAATGTCTTAAATTTGTCAGCATAATAAAACTGATTAGAGTCTAGCTTTCTCTGCTTTAGATACTCTCTAGCACGATCTACCTTAGAACACTTAGGTAGATCTAATTTTGCTTTGAATTTTGGTTTCTTAAATTCAAACACTGGGTCTTCGACTACAGTCGCTTTTCCCGTTAACCCTTGTTTGAATCTCTCCATAACATATCTTTTATGAAGAGCTCCATCAATCTTCTTGATGAAGTTGTTAAAAGACATTGATGCACCACAGTTATGACACTTGAAGTTAGTGTCATTCTTCATGGCATAGATGTATCCCCTTGCCTTGTTCTTATACTTCTGGGAGTCTCCACAGATGGGACACCTAAAGTTATAAAGATCTGCTTTAACTCTCTTAAACTTCTGGAGTCTAGCCGAGATGAGACCGATGTATTTTGAATCTATCAGATTCATCAGAGAGCGATACTTCTCTCAGCATTATACTTGATTGTTGATCGCCAGTCAACATTGGTCTTACAATTCTCTGTCCTAATGGGGACAACAGGAAGCTGACAACTGTCAGTGCTCCTGCAATACTCCACATTTTTTTCTCTAAAATTCTCAACCTATCATCAATAAGACGGATATCTCTTTCACACCCCTTCTTTATGATGTTCGTCTCTGTCCTTACCTGTTCTGATAATCTATCTAATTTTTCAAATAGGATTTCGTCTACCCTATCTTGCTTGTCCAACTTCTCATTATGAACAGCAAGAAGCTTCCCCATTTGAATGGAGTTTTCTTGAAGAGAATCTACCACTCTCTCAAGTCTTTCTATGATTGCCGTGTTAAGATTTTGGTCCACTTTTCTTTAGGTGATCTAGCCAAACTTTTCTTGATCCACGCCCACCAGTTGCATATTTTTTCCTGCTGAATGGTTTGTCGTAACCAGCAACAGGTCCTTCTGCATCTGCTTTACCACTAAATCCACCAGACTGTCCAACAGCATTACCAGCCATCATTTCCATGATGGTATCGACATTCTTTAGTCTTCTGCTCATTAGACTGTCCTCAATTGCTCTAAACAATATTCATCATCACATATATTATTTAGTTCAGTCCTTGGATAATCAGGAATTCTACCTAGGTAAGTCAAGAAACTCTTGGTACATGCCCAGAGTTCTTTGTCCAACTTAAAGAATAGCAGTGGAACTCCAGCATCTCCAAAGACATTAAAAAGGACTATGAAGTGATTAAGAATCAGATGAGTTCGTAGTTCACCCGTGTTCCTATATCGCTTCAGTAGCCTTTTAATATACTTTATCCTTTTTAAGTCATCATAAAAATCATCTTGAGTAACCGCTTGCGGGTTCTCATAATTTTTAATGGCGAAAAGCAGATAGTTGCTGTCATTCAATTCATCAAATTTCATTAATCACTAGATCATTCGTCAGTAGGATATGCAATACCATTTGCACCAGTCTGAATACCAGAAGCTGCAACAAGAACTTCACTCTTGACTCTAAGGTTGCCGTGCATGTCCATGTATGTCATAACACCGACATAACCATGGTGAGCAACAGCGTAAGAACCAGAGGTATCAGTTGAGATACCATATACAATGGCGTCTGCGTTGTCTCTTTCTTCTTGGTATACACTATCCTTGACAGTGTACATGGGCAATTCGCTGATACCATAAGTGGTAGCAGAAATACTTACTGCGCTGAGACCTGCATCAGAATCGATGGTTAGTACTCTGTCGCTGGTGATGCCAGTAATAACAGCGTCACCATAATATGTACCTACGCCACCTCGTGCTCCAACACGAATGACCTGACCGACGCTGTAGTCGGTGAAGGTGGTGCCAGTACCAGTTACAGTAAGATTAGCAACGGTTACTGTTCCAGCTGTTTCAATATTGTCGTTAAGACCCCAGAGAGCCATGTTCTTACACCCGAACTACAGTTTTCATAGAATTATTTATAACTCAAGCGTCCTCGCGCTTCTGGAGAGCATTTTTGACAACCTCAAGAAGCTGGTCGTCAACATCAGTCTTGGTCAGGGCAACTGCCTTGGTAAGAATGTGTAAACAAATTTCTACGAGTTTCTCACCGAGCTCCTCATCATCAGGAAGCTTAGCAAGTGCAGCATCTACAATCTTAGATGCCAGGGGAAGGAGAAATGCCAACATGATTTTAAAAACTACGCTTCAATATATAGGCTCAATCGAAGCGAGACCAATATGGATCCTTCTTTGGTTTTCTCTTTTGAGCAAGTCTGTTCTTGATCTTGTCTACAGGTGTTACACCCTTGTAACCTTTCTTACCCTTTTCCTTCTTCTTACCCTGTGGTTGAATTGCCTTACCTCTGGAGGACATTAATCCACCAGTCTTACGCATCTCTTTGCTTACTTTATCAAAAGCACTCTTACCGTCTCTGGTGCCACCCTTCTTAGAATCTTTACCAGTCTTAAAATCTTTACCCTTCTCTTTAGCATAACGAGTACGCTCAAGAATGTCTTGAATCTCATCCTTTAGATCCTGTTCATCAATAGTCTTTCTTACAGGACCCTTCATAGGTTGATCATGCTGCATGGGTCTGCCATACTTTTTCTTAGCAACACCAGAACCCTTAACAAAGTCAGAAGGATAAGTTGCTTCAGTCTTTAATTTGCTTTTGATACTTCTAATTGTATCTTGCACATTTGCTGGATTGGCAGTCCCAGTATCAACTGTACTAAGTTTCTTTGCCTTAGGACCTTCTTTACCCTTAGTGGTAGGTGCAGGAGTAGAAGATGCTCCGCCTTTAGGTGCTTGACCTTTCTTAGGTGCTTCACCTTTCTTAGGTGTTGTGCTTTGGGTAGTAACTCCCTTCAGTCCAAGGCTCTTCAGGAATTTTTCGGGTCCATCCTTTACAGGAGATACACCCATATCAATATCTTTGATTCCAAGAGACAGTCTTTCTTTTTCACCAGCAGACTTCAAAGGATATGGATCTTTACCAGCATCCATGCGAGCAATTCTCTCTCTGTCAGTAATTGGACCTGACTTAACCTCAACCAGGTCACCGTCTACATTGTCACCTTGACGCAGCATCTTGAGAGCAGCATCAGTTGCTTGTCTTCTCTTCTGAAGACCAGTAACAGCTGCACCCATAGGTGTCTTGTCAGATACTTTATGATTTTTATCCTTTGCTAAACCAACAAAGTTCTTGACGGTATTGATCAACCCCTCATTGACATCAGGATTGATAACGACTGTATTCTTTACAGGCTTCTCTTCAATCGTTACTTCCTTTTCGTCCGAGTTGGTTGCCTTCTCGGACTTATAGAGCTTTTTTTCGGTTATTTCTCCAACCTTGGTACGGAGATGTAGTTCTAATTCTTCTTTCCTAGTGCGCTTTGCTTTCTCTGCAGCAATCGCTTTGCCGACTGCCTTACGACGCTTATGAAGGTACTTATCAGACTTATCTACATCACCATCATTATCGATGTCATCATCCTCACTACCCACAGGATCCAGGGATTCAGGCATGAAAATATTACTCATGCTGCGAAGCATGATCTCCTCTGCAGATTGCTCAATAAAATTACCCATTGCTGATCGCCTGAAGAATGTGTTTCTTTCTATTTCTTATTTATAAATGACTTAACCTTCTCCATAGGAGTCAGTTTCTGTACATACTCTCTGTAAGAGTCAGTACCCACCTCTCTTTTGTGTGCTGGAACGCCAGAAGGAATACGAGAAACATACTCTGTCAGATCCTTGACCCAGGACTTAAACATAATACCTTCTTTAGTGACAGCAATGACATGATTTGCACCGCGTCTAATAATTCTGCCAACTAATCCAGTGTTAAGAGACTCTGCAAGAGTTCCAAGTCCAAATACATTACCAGCAACATAGTGCTCTCTAAGTGTTAATTGATCAAACTTAGGAGCAATTTGCCACAACTCTACACCTTCAGTTGCAGCTGCTGCACCCATGGATCTTTGTACAGTATTAAAGAGTTCTCTTGCTACCATACCCTTTGCCGCCTTAGGTAATCCATTTTTAAAGGTTTCAAAGTCACCGTCTGCGGCTAGGGCTCGAAGTTTGGAAGCAGACATGCCCTCCACCCCCTCAGAGTCGGGGTCCCGTTCTCCTGCAGAGATGACATTAACCGCATCAAAATTATAGAGTTGCCCGTTGTATTTGTTCGCGAGGTTCTCAAACTCTTTTTGTCTGTCAGAACCAACCACGATGTTGATACTGCTGTATCCTTCTGCATCAGCTTGTTTTAGTGCGTCAAAAATAGTACGAATACCAGGATCATAAACGATAGCGTTAGCATGATCAGGGAACATCTTCTTCATGAAGAGTGTCTTAGTCTCAGAGTCCAGTGGATTCTTCTGAGGATCAGTGGTGTGAGATGGATATACAATATATTGCTCACCCTCAGCGGTATCTTTAATCTTGTCAAGAAGTTTTTCGTGACCAGATGTGGGAGGATTAAACCTACCAAATCCAATTGTCAGAGTTCCGCGTGTCTTTTCTTTTTCTTGTTCTTCTTCTTCTGGAGCTACCTCCATTCCACCTTGTCCAGGTGCTGCTGGTGGTGGATTCTCTGGAGTCAGTCCTCTAGCTGCAGGACCAGGTTTGTTTGGATCTGATTCTTGTGCAGGTTTTCTTCCACTGTTAAAAACCAGTTCACCATCTACAGTTCTACCAACAATTCTACCATTAGGATCTACCCACGAGCCATGACCATCCCCGACAAGACCAAGCTTCTTCGCTTGCTTTGCCGCGTTACTCTGTGCTTCGTTCAGGAAGTGAAAGAAACTCTTCATGATTTATCCAAATACCCGTCTAGCAGTCTCCGCAACTCTATTTATGTTAAATGACACAGTGATGCGGAGCTTGTCGGACATATTCTTCTTTACCATATGCTCCAAGGTTGATGGAAATATAATAACATCACCCTCTTCTACATCAACATCATTCATCTCATCTAGATGTCGATTCACATCCATATCAATAGTTGTACCCTCACAATCACTATTCATCATATTGGTAAGATATGAGTAAATATTTGATTGAGGGTTGACAAAAGTTGTTCCATTATGGTGCTCAGGATCGAAGCAAACATAATGTATCCCAGAAAAGAACCCAGGCAAATGGGTATGACCTTCCTGATAGTGCGCTTTCTCATAGGCATTCATCCAAATTTCATCAATGATAGGTCTGCCAATGAACCTCATGTCATCCTTCCATTGATAAAGGATATCATTATAGATGTTAGAGTATTCGTGAGGAAAAGATCCTGTACCAAACTCTGTCCTCACTTCACATGACCATCCATCAGGAGTTCCATTGGTCGCATGATTTTTAAAGGATTGATATCTTTGGATCAGTGCATTTTTCAACTCAGGATCATTAAGACTGTACTTGTAGATTCTCTGAGGGAACAAATCAATATGCATTTACTCAGTGTAGATAGCTTTTAGGAAGTTGACATCTCTATCCAGGTCGTACTTAGACTTCGCTGGTTTTTGTACGATCTGTAATGCCGTTGTAAATCTATAATTATACAATACACTTCCTCCTCTCTTCACACGAATTCTAACCCTCATGCTGGGGCTGAACTGTGGGATAGGTAATTGTGCAGGATTCTGCTGCATGTAGTACATGCCATATCCACCTATCTGGATATAATAGTTTTGCTTAGCAGCGTAGTAGTTCCACAGAGCTGCTGGCTTGATAGGCAAAAAGGCATCCTTAAACCTAGCATAGTCAGACTTCACCATGTCTTGGGTGATTGACTTGTTGGGAATGATACCTTTGTTCGGTGGACCCTTAGGTCCCCAAGTTTTGTTTACAAACTGTTCAACGCCAACTGCCCTAAGCAGTTGACGCATCTCGTCTGCAGCAGCAGTCTTTGCTCCACCTAATGTCCAGATTCTTTTTTTCTGATCATACTCAAGAGTTCCCTGACCATAATCAGCTTTCAGATCTAACTTAAGTTCTAACTTCTGATTCGCTTTGTTATAGATAAACATTGCGTCTGGCGCATTCGCGTCAGAACCTGCAGGGGTGAAACCGTTTGGAACTAGACCAGCTGCCTTTAGTTTTCTGTGGATCTTTCCTTCATAAAGGAAACCTGCTTCCCCTGCCATTAGAGATTAGTCTGCTTTCTTTTTATTTAGAGACTTATTATAGATGATAATTCTCTCACCGTCATGAGTGAATTGTAATTCATCATCAGGATGCCATAAAAGTTCTTCGTACATGTCGTCTAACTTCTGCATGTCCTCATACAGCTGATTCGGGTTCGGCATCTTTTTTCTCCTTGTTAAATCCGAATGGTGCAAGTTTTTCCTCCACCCTTTTCTTCATAACAACACCAGCAAGAGACTCCATAACTTTAAGAATCTCTTCAGCCTTGGCATCTTCACCAAGCTCTTTTGCCACATAGAAATACTTAGGAAAAAATTCTTCTCCAGCCTCTTTGTATTCATCAAGTGTGATGGGTTTCATTTACCAACTCCGTAGTCAGGTGCAGTCTTTTCAAGTTCACTAATGGTCTTGTGTAGTTTTGCTACCGCCTCTTTCACTTCCTTAGTTTCTTCCCACTCCCAAGTGTTGCCTTTACTGTCTACAAATTGTCTTTTAGTCATTTCCATCCTCCTTTTAGTACCCACTCATTGTGGTATTGATTATTCCAGTTTTTACTGATACCGTAGGATGGTTGAATTACTTGTTCAATGTACCTACGGTTTTCTCTGGCAATATTTAAACTTTCAGATTCAAGAGTTCTAACTCTTCCATCGATTTGTGAGGACCACCATACTGCACCTGCTCCCTGAACCAACAGGAAGGATACAATAGCGAATGGAACTTTAAGATCCTTCACAGATCTCCTGCCTGACGATTCTCAGAGTAGTAAGCATCAAAGGTGCCAGCGGGATAACGCTTAGACAGTTTGTCGATGTTACGATCCATCACTTCCTCAAGGGAAATATCAAGTGCCATACATGCCTGAGCAACATACCACATGACATCACCCAGTTCGATCTTCAGGTGATCGAGATTTGCTTCATCCCAGGGCTTACCTTGGAAAGTAATCTTCTTAACGATCTCCATGAACTCACCACCTTCAGCAGAAATACCAAGGGCAGCAGTCAACAAACGCTCAATGTCACATCCGTTTGCTTTGAGAGCAGCAATACGAGCGATGAGTTGTGCATTGTCCTTAGAAGGAGCACTAGTTACCTGATCTACAAACTCAACATACTTACTATGAGTTGCAGTGCTCTTGGTGGGTGTGTTAGTGATCACAACATTAGGAGCAGGCTTAGGAGGAGCGGCAACAGGAGGGGGAGTTGGAGCTGCAGGGTTGCCAATCTGAGGACCAGTGGGATCTTCAGGGTTGTCAGTCCAACCTTCAGTTCCAGGATCACCAGGTTCTGCTTCCCAGAACTCTTTCGCACGAGGGCGGCGAGGAGGAGTTGCTAGAGGTTTCTGAGGATCAGGTGTCGCGTCAGCGATAGCGTTAGAATAAGTAGGCATAATTAATTTACTACAGAGGTGTATTGTGGATGATAGTTGTGTACAGAGTTTAACCTAAAGGCTTCCCATGTAGCACCCACAGTTTCCAGATCTGTATCTGGGAAGTCCAGAGCGTCTGGGTATACAGTAAAGAATGCTGTTAACATCATTCTATCATATTCCCTATGCCATTCGGGTTGAATGTAAGGGTTATGGAACTGCATAGTAGAGTACATTACGAGATCATTATACTGCATTTCCACAGCATCTTCAAGTCTGAAGTTCTCGTAATCTTCCATTTGAAACCATGAATCAGCTTTGGCATCTTCATGTCTATCTTGAAATTGAGTTAAGGCGTTCGCCTCATCTCTATTCATGTCCATCCAGTTATTTCTACCCATCCAAGACCAGAAACCAGTTCTTACTGGGTCTGGTGAATGAGACAGGTTGATGTTAGCTGCGATGTGCATCTGAAGATAATCAGGATCATCGAGCTCGTTATCAACATGAGGATAACAACAACAGCATGATGATCTATCTAGGGTCATTTTGCCACCCTCCAAATTCACATACCCATCACGAACTCCAATGTTATTAACACCTAAGAGTTTTTTGAGTGGGGTTGTGAGAAACTTATAGAACTGCGTTTGAAACAATGGAGGAATCTCAGCAGTCAGTCCAGGACGAACGGTAGTATCCTTTTCAGTAATATCTTTAGTTGCCCAGTAAGGAAAGGTAAGGAGAAACTCCCTAACCTTGTCAGGATATTTAAATACATCCTTAGCAACAACAATAGGAATTGGTTGCCTTGTTCCTAGATTATGAAATTCAAATTCAAGGTTGTTAGTAACGGAGATTTCATTCCATATTTCACTGGATGGTTTAATCATTGAATTTCAATTTAGAGAATTTATCTGCGGTATCGTTAGTGATTGGAATACCCTGACCACTATCTAGAAGATCGCCACCTTCACTTTGTTCACAATCATACAGCCGCATCTTTGCCCTGTCAATACCAACAACAAATCTCTTATTGAGGGTAGGATCATTGTATCTATTCTTCAATTGCTTCACCATAATTTGCCCGAGTCCTTCAAGATCTTCAGTTGAAATAAGGGCAAACATAAGATCAGCAGTAGCAGGGAGACCAAAGGACTCAGAAGTGTCAGTAAGGTCAACGTCAGAGCTACCATAACCGCTACGAGTGGTCTGGGTGGCAGATACGATAGGGACCTCGGCTTCGCCAGCCAACCCTCTAAGCTCCTCTGCAATAGACTTAATATAGCTATATGAATTGACAGACATCCCCGACTTATAACGGGAGGAAGCACATATATTAAGGTAATCAATGAAAATAATATCAGGTCTAAATGACTTCTTAAGTGCAAGTTCATTAAGAAGTGCCTTAAAGTGTCCACTGTGGGCACTGGCAGTAGGATACTCTTTAATTATAAGAGAACCCTGAGTCTTCTTTGCAAGGTTAGAAACCTTATTCTCAAAGATTGGTCTGGGAAGATCTACAATATCTTTGATATTTACATTCAGAAGGTTAGCGTCAATTCTTTCTGCAATTCTCTCCTCAGCCATCTCAAGCGTGATGTATAGCACATTCTTTCCTTGGAGTAGAACTGAACTTGCGAAATGACACATGAACAAACTCTTACCAACACCAGTGCCAGCCAAAGCAACATTAAGCGTTTTGTTTGGTAGACCACCCTTGGTAATTTTGTTGAAGTAGTCAAGGTCAAATGGGATCTTGTCCTCTTTCTTGTGGTATGACTCGTACCTTTGCTCATAATCTTCTAGGTAATCGTGTCCAATATGATTGTCAAACGACACTGCTAGAGCGTCGGAAAGAATACTGGGGATAGCATCCCTTGTTTTCTTACTATCCTTACCATCTGCAATGGAGATAGACTCCATGAGAGCTAGGTAAATGGCACGATCACGGCACCACTTTTCTACAGTGTCCAGCAACCATTGTGTGTGAGTTTCTGACTCACGAAGAATGTCTACAGTATTTGCAGCATCCTTAAATTCTTGTTCAGATAGATCTTCTCTATTCTGAATCTCAATACTGAGAATCTCTGGTGTAAGAACCTTATCATATTCTAGAGCAAAAGATGCGATCTCCTGAAATATGATCTTCTCTACACGCTCCTCAAAATAATCCTCTTTGATAAAAGGCAAGACCTTCCTAAGGAAGTCCTCATCATGGATGAGATTCCTTAAGAGGGTAAGTTCTATACGATCCAGCATTACTCACCATAACTAAATTCTTTTTTAGCAACATCATCAAGTTGTTGCAATACTTCTTCAGTAAAATACTTGTCTGGGTTCTTATAGATCTCTTTAGCGTAGACCTTTTTGCCGTCCATTTCATAACGACCTGCTACATTTTTCCAGAGACCACCCAGTTCACCGAGCTCAAGAAGACCAAAATATCTATCAAGACCACGATCATCGTAATAGAGACGCACCGTAACATCTTTGTTCTCCTTACTCAGACGCGACTTAGCAGTCTTTGCTTTGATAAGGTTTCCGACGATTTCTGTGCCATCTTTCTCTTTTTTCTTGCTGAGATAGATGATTGTAGAAGCAGCATACTTGAGTCCACTACCTCCACCCATTTCTTTTGTAGGTACATAAGCTCCAATGACATCGTAAGTGTGGTTAGTGACGATCATAGGTATGTTAGCCTGCCCAAGCTTGAGTGTCAACATACGGAACGCACCTTTTACAAGTTGTGATTTTGTCATGTCACGAACCTGCTTGTCGTTCAAGGCATCTGTAATCTCTTTTTCTGTTGAGAGCATACCGAGAGAGTCCAGCACAAACATGCAGGGTTTACGCTCGGCGTCAGATTTCTTGAGATAGATATCAACTGCCTTTAGTGCTTTGCTACGGAAGTCTTCAATGGTTACAACATTAACTACAACCAGGCGATTGAGGTCGATACCCCGATCTGCGAGAAGAGATTTATTAACAGCCGCTTCAGTGTCAAAATATAAGCAATACCCATCAGGATTGCTATCAAGGAAATTTTTAACGACAGCGAGGCTGAAGAAAGTTTTGCCAGTACTAGACTCCCCAGCAATGGCAGTAATCTTATTCCCAGATACACCACCAAAAATACTACCTGAAACGAGTCCGTTAAAAATGTACGAACCCGTGTCCACATATGTTTCAGAGTCATTGATATCTGCAGCAAGTTGGGTGTATTCACCACCAACCTCCTTCACGATCTCTTTCAGAAAATCCATTTAGTTTTGTTCCCATCTCAATGTCTTTAGATATTCTAGCACATTTTCCCGAACCCACATGAGCTCGTGATAACACTCCTCCTCGTGAGCAAAGGCTCTTAGATCTGAGTCAGGTTCCAGCACACTTTCAATAAAAATGTCAAGTCCCCTGTTCCACCTTTCTTTATCGGTCATGTGAAGAATAGTTCTAAGTTTACAGTTTTCTCAACGCTCCACCCGATAGCGTCAAGAATAATTTTTAAGGGTTCTAAGAATGACTTGTTAAATTGCAAGTCATAATCAACATACTTTTGTATTCCAAGTTCCTTAGGAAAGTCTTGAATAAAAGAAATAACATTCTCATGAATGATATTAGGTTTTTTCAGATAGCAGAACTTGATCTTCTCTCCATTGTTGATGAGAGAATATTTGTGAGTGAGATTCTTCTCTTTGATGTAATGCTTAAAAAGAAGTGCTCCT
>ERZ802830.2715-NODE-2715-length-15711-cov-27.5937_pt1 | contig 15711 bp, 15 predicted proteins | sample MGYA00345654_ERZ802830 | MGnify/ENA primary metagenome ERZ802830 (study PRJEB30503, sample SAMEA104212375) | marine metagenome | biome: Westerlies Biome; feature: [SRF] surface water layer (ENVO:00010504) within the epipelagic zone...; material: water... | reverse complement strand
TGAAGATCAACCCAAGCTTATTAACCTTCTTCAATCTATTGAATATCCAATGCTTGAGTCTCTAATTAAGGTTGAAACAAATGGTGCAAAGATTGATGAAAAAATGTTGTCCAAATACTCAGATGAGCTAGCAATTAAGATAGAGGAGTTATCTAAAGCTTCGTTTGAAATGGCTGGAGAAGAATTCAATATGGATTCACCAAAACAACTTGTTGAGATTCTCTATAACAAACTAGACTTACCTGTTCTCAAGAAAACTCCAAAAGGTCAACCATCAACCAATGAAGGCACTCTTCAAAGATTGGCTGAACAATTTGAGCTGCCCAAAATCATTATTGAATATCGCGGACTAGCAAAATTAAAATCTACTTATACAGATAGCCTTATTAAAATTCAACACCCAATTACTAAAAGAATTCATACCTCTTATCAACAAGCTGTCACCTCAACGGGAAGATTGTCGTCTACTGAACCAAATCTTCAAAATATACCTATTAAAACTGCCGAAGGTAGAAAAATACGAGAAGCTTTTATACCTGAAAAAGGCAATGTCTTAATTTCTGCAGATTATTCTCAAATTGAATTACGAATCATGGCTCATTTATCTGGAGATAAAAATTTAACTTATGCATTTAACAATAATATTGATGTGCATTCATCCACGGCATCAGAAGTATTTAATATTCCCCTTGAAGATGTGACTGCAGAGCATCGAAGAAGTGCTAAAGCGATTAATTTTGGGCTAATATACGGAATGTCCGCATTTGGACTAACTAGACAGCTAGGGATTCCAAGGCACGAAGCACAAGCTTATCTTGATACATACTTTGAAAGATATACTGGTGTAAAAGAATACATGGACTCTACCAAAGAATTAGCCAAGAAGAACCTTTATGTGGAGACTATTCTTGGCAGAAAGCTCCATGTAGCTTCTATTAATGATTCTAATGGCTTGCGACGACAAGCAGCAGAAAGAGCTGCCATTAATGCACCATTGCAAGGCTCAGCAGCTGATATTATTAAAAAGGCAATGGTTGATGTTGATAAGTGGATTGGAGATGATAATCCAAATATTAAACTAATTATGCAGGTTCATGATGAGCTAATTTTTGAGGCTAATAAGGATTTTGCAAATGATGCAATCGGGCACATTGTTAAATTGATGGAATCAACAATAGAATTAAACATTCCCTTAATAGTTGATGCCAACAAAGGGAAAAATTGGAACGAAGCCCATTAAGTCTTAAACAATCAAGGTGACAAAAATCATAAGGATTATTATTAAAAGGGGTGTCAACTTATCTAATGAATTAAATATTTTATCTTTCGGCATTACTGAATTTCGCAAAAATAAATTCATATTCTTAACAATCTGATTTTTAAGTTTTTTTATCATTAATATTTTTATTTATTGAGCCAGTCCATTGTAATGGCTTAATAGTAGATCTTTCTTCAGGAGTTAGTATGTTTATTCCATATTCTTCTCGCAAATCACATATTCTTTTTGCCAAAAGGTAATCAGGAGAAGCAAAGGGCCATTTTTTTTTCATCTGTTTTGCCCGTTTCCATATTTTTAGTTTAAGAGGTATTGCTCTCATGACTACCATACCAAGTTTTAAATAGCCCGGATCCTTCCAAAATGCTTTGTTGAGATCTTTTAGCTCTGGTAATTTATTGTAGGCAAGTAACTGTTTTAATTTCCATTCTGTTCCTGAAAAAACCCAAGAGTCTAACAGAGATTCTTCTTCCAAAGAGGTATCAAGACCAAAAATAACATGAGTTGCATCATGATCTCTGATAACGGTTGAACCAGGCGCATCAATTAATTGTTTTTTCCCATTTGCTTTTAAGAATGCGTGATAATCTTCTAAACCTTGTTTAAGTGTTAAATGGCATTGCTGCTTTTGAAAGGATAGATTAATCATTAAGATACTTTATCAAAGCTTTACTAAGCTTATCAATACCAACACCTTTTAGTGCTGAGATTGAAATAACATCACTTGCATTAGTTGATTCTTTTACTGCATGTAATGTTTTCATAGATGCGTTCTTTGATACCTTGTCTGATTTAGTTAAAACAGCTATGTAAGGTATCTGAAAGCTTTCAGATAATTTAATCATTTCCATGTCTATTGGCTTCAAGGGATGTCGTATATCCATAAATATTAAGACAACCTTAAGCGCATTTCGGTTTTCAAAATATTTACCAAGCAAAGGACCCCAATCTTTTCTTCGTGAATGACCAGATTTTGCAAATCCATAACCTGGCAAATCAAGTAATTTGAAGTTTTCTTCAACCTGGAAGAAATTAATTTCAGTAGTCCTGCCTGGAGTCTTACTTATTCGTGCTAGCTTTCTATTTTGAGTAATTGCGTTTAATGCACTTGATTTACCAGCATTTGAACGACCAGATAATATGATTTCTGTCCCGATATCTTCTGGTAAGTTTTGATACTTTGTTACGCCAAATAAAAAAGTAGTATTTTTGAAAGGATTTTTCATAAGAGCATTTATCTCAGGCCACGCAAGACATATAATATGCCTTCTTAACCACAACGTAAAATTTATGATAAAGACTTACATTCTCATCGGCATAAGCATGACATCTTTTATTGTTTCAGCTGCTGAAGTTAAGATTCCTGATTTGCTTGTTACAGGGAATCCAAATGCAGGATCAAAATTAGTCTCTACATGTGCAGCATGCCATGGTGCAAATGGTCAGAGTATCAGTTCTGATTGGCCAAATCTTGCTGGCCAAAATCAACGTTATATAAGCGAACAATTAAAGTATTTTCAACAAGGCGAAAGAGAAAATATTCTAATGATGGCAGTAATTCCTTATCTAAAAACATTATCTGATACCCAGCTTCTAGATATTGCTGCTTTTTATAGCTTGAAACCAGCTGCTGTTGGTCAAGCTGAGGATGATAAGGAACTTCTAGCTTTTGGTGAAAGTCTATACAGGGCAGGAGATCTTAGTAGGGGGATACCTGCATGTACAGCTTGTCATTCTATTAATGGTGTAGGAAATGCCCAAGCAGGATTCCCAAAAGTATCTGGGCAACAAAAAAATTATTTAATTTCTACTCTAAAAGAATACCGTTCTTTAGAGAGAAATGCTGGCGATTACTCACTAGTAATGCAGTCAGCATCTCAAAATTTAAAGGACTACGATATTGAGGCTCTCGCAAATTACATGCATGGATTATATGAAAAAAAATAAATACTTATTTATGAGTATCTTAGGATGCGCGCTAATTATTTTGAGTGGAAACATTCAAGCAAATTACAAACTAGGTAAAGATTTTGGCTCTTTGGCTAGACCTCTCCCGGTAAAACAAGACGGAGTAGTCGAGGTGATTGAAGTGTTTTGGTATGGTTGCGGGCATTGCTTCAATCTTGCTCCAGCAGTTTCAAGCTGGTCTAAGAAAAAAGATTCATCTGTAAATTTTCAAAAAATGCCTGTTACCTGGGGACCAGTTCACCAACTTCACGCAAAGCTTTTTTATACTATTGAAGCTTTAGGAATTGGTGAGACTGGACATACAGCAGTTTTTACAGCTATTCACAAAGAAGGAAATTTCTTATCAAGCGATAATGCAATTTTAGATTTCCTTGAGAAACTTGGAATGGATAGAAGCGAGACCATAAAATATATGAACTCTTTTTCTGTTAGACAAAAAGTAAAACGCGCAATTGAAATTTCTAAACAATTTAAAGTTACTGCAACTCCAATGATGTTTGTGGATGGACAATACAGAGTAGAGGCAAAAGGAGGAAGCTCGAAGATGCTAAAAGTAGTTGACCACGTTATTGAGTTACAGAAACCTATATCTTAATAGATCATATAAAAAAGCTTCTAATAAATATAAATATAATCTATAATGTGTCATATAAATAATCTATTTTAAATTTATAAGGGTATTTCCGATAAAATTTATGAAAAACACAAAATTTCTACCTTTTTTTGCTATTACATTTACGTTCATACTATTTTTTAATGGTAAGCAGTATGATGAAATGGTCTCAGCAAGGCTTGCTAGCAATGTCTCAGTTTGCTTAGAAGGTCAATCATGTGGCGCTGCAACAGCTTCATCTGCTTCTTCCAGTATTAGTGCTGAATCCAGTTCTAAAGTTCAACTTTCAGAAGGTTCTGAGCATACAGTTAAGATGCTCAATTCTGGAGACGGAGGAATGATGATATTTGAGCCTGCAGTTTTAAAAGTATCAATTGGAGATACTGTACATTTTAAGGCAACCGACGCAGCTCATAATTCTGCCTCTATTGAAGGAATGATTCCTGATGGGGCACAAACCTGGGCAGGAGCACTCAGCCAGGACATTAGCGTTGTTCTAGATACAGAGGGAGTTTATGTATATCAATGTGATCCACACGTAATGATGGCGATGATTGGGGTTATTCAAGTTGGTGAAGCAGTTAACTTAGATACCATTAAGACTTCTGTTGGAGTTCAAAAATCTAAATTTATGATGAATGCAGAAAGGATAGACGAATATTTATCTAAACTTTAATACAATCGGCAATTCAATTTATATGTTGCCTTTAATTACCTTCAGACTTACTGAGTAAATCTTCTAATTTAGATACTCTTTCCTCAAGCCTTTTAGCAAGAATCTTTAACGCTTCATATTCTTCGCTAGAAACATATCCCTGAGACTCTGCTAAGTTATTAAACTTTTCTTTTAATTCATTTTGAATAATTTCTATTTTTGGTGGATCAATGTTTTCAGAAAACTCATCAATTTTGTCACGAACTATGTTTACAAACGCGTCAAATGAATCTTTAGTTGCCATAATTTTTTTCTAATATATTAGTAAATTCAGACCATTTTTTGAATTGAATAGGAGGATTTTCATCTAAATCCCAATTAGCATCATTGAGATTGAACCACAGAGCATTAATACCAAGCTTTCTTGCTCCAAGCACATCATTTATTGGATGATCTCCAACATGAAGTGTATCTTCAAAATTAACTTTAGAAATCTCACGGGCCCTACAGAAATGACCTTGATCAGGCTTATTACTTTTTACATCGATTGATGAAATTGAAAAATCAAATAAATGCCCTATTCCAAGTTTGTTAACATCAGCATTACCATTGGTTAGCACGCCGAGTTTATATTTAGTAGATAATTTTTCTAATACTGAAAGTACATCTTCGTAGAAATTTACCTTATGTCTTTCTTCTAAAAAAAAGATGTAGGCGTCATTAATAAAAGCATCAAATTCCTTTTTGTTGTTAAAGTATTGTTTAGTGTGGTGAGAAATAATCTTTTTTCTGAGCATGCCTAGATCATATTCTAATGACGGATCCTCTTTTGCCAGCTCAGCTCTAATTCTCATAAAATCTTCAAAGGTTCCCCAATTAACTTTTTCTCCGATTATCCCTTCAATCCATTTTCTAGAATTTTTTTCTGCATTAATAATAGTATCTTTGATATCCCAAAAGGTATCATCTAAATCGAAGGTAATGAGTTCTATTTTAGACATTTTTTTTATGGGCTCTTGGATGTGATTTTTCATAAACCTTTATAAGATGTTGATAATCAAGCCTAGTATATATTTGAGTTGTAGATAAAGAACTGTGGCCAAGTAACTCTTGAATACTCCTAAGATCTCCACTTGATTCTAGCAAATGAGTTGCAAAACTATGTCTCAACATGTGAGGACTTACTGGAGGCAAACCTTGCATTAACGAAATATTTTTAAGTCTTTCCTGAACACTTCTCGTTGAGATCCTGGTACCTCTCAAGTTAACAAATAAAGCCTCATCTTTTGTTTGCAATTTTTTTCTTTCAATCACCCAATCATTGATAGCAGCCCTAGCAAATCGTCCGACTGGAACAAGTCTTGTCTTTGAGCCTTTCCCTAGAACCCTTAAAAAACTTTTATCATCCTCAAAATCGTTTAAATTTGAGTTTACAGCCTCAGATACTCTTAGACCACTTGAATAGATAAGCTCAATAATAGCTAAATCTCTCTTTTCTTGAGAATTTTTAGGCTTGAAATTGAGTAATTGGGAGACCTCTTCTGGCGATAAAATATTTGGTAGATGGCTTGGTGATTTTGGGGAGTTAATTAATTCAAATGGAGAACTTGCAACAAGATTATTTTTTTTCAGGTAACCAAAAAAACCTTTAACAGAAGACAAATGCCTCTGAATGCTTCGAGCAGTAACATTGCTTCTAAAAAGATCAGCAATCCATGCTGAGCATATTTCTTCAGTTACATAATCTAAACTATTTAAATCATAACTTTTTAAAAATTTTGAAAATTTATTCAAATCTCTAAGATAGGAGCTAGTTGTATTTTTACTAAGACCTTTAATATTTTTTAAAAAATCTAGGTAATCTGTAATTAGTGGACTTAAAAAATATTTGCTTTCACTCATGCCTCTTTTGACTCAAGGACACTGATTATCATATCTCTAATATATTCGATAAATGTTGTATCACCATCGCCAAGGTATTTTGTTGATTCATTAGAACCTATCTTTAGCAAACCGAAACTATTTTTTAATTTCAGTACGCTTATTACAGCAGATTTTATTGAATCATTCGCAAAGAAAGAAATCATTTTTTCTTTTGATAAAGGACCCATATGAATGGTGTCCTTATTCATCTCCAAGGCAGTTTCATTTTCAAGATTTTGTAACTCAGAGTCAGAAATAATTTCTAGAATGCATGCGTCGACATTAAAATTTTTGACAAAGAATGTTTCAACTGTTTTCTTAACTTCATTGAAATCCTTCGAGGCAATCATAGACAAAGTAAGATTTTTAGATTTAAAAAATAACTCTTCATTTTCCTTTCCGGTGGACAGGAACCCCGATAGCATGTCCATCAGTCTAGATTGCTCATCTCTTAATTTTCTTACTTGCATTTCTAAAAGAGAGGTTGCACCTTTAGTATCATGTTTAAAACTTAATTCACTTACAATTGATTCCCTGGATACAAAGAAGTCAGTATTTTCCAATAAGAACAACTCCACATCTTTTGCATCTAGTTTTTTAGCCATATTCCCTCACAGATAAATTCAGCAGGCCCAGTCATCTCAAGCTTATCATTAATTTTTTTAAGACTCAGTTCACCGCCTCTAGAAATTATTTTCAGGGGAGATTTTTCTTTTATATTAAAGCTTGCCACCGCAGCAGAAGCTGAACCACAAGATAAAGTTTCTCCAGCTCCTGCCTCATTTGTCCTAAGCTCAATAATATTTGCTTTTTTTGCATATAAAGAAATATTTACATTTTTTAAAAAATTATTTTTTCTTAATTTTTTTGATAGTTCATCTAATTGATATGTAAAGATTCTTTTTGTTTCTATGAGCAGGTGAGCATTACCTGCATTGATCAATCTATATTTTGTTATATTGTTTTTTTTCAAGAACTCAGCCACTGATTTAGAAATCTTCATTTCTCCAGGATGATCTAAGACCACCTTTACTTTTTTTGAATTTATTGGCTTTATGCAAATAGGTTTTGATTTGGTGCCCAATAATAAAGGTTTATTGGGAGCAAGTTCAGCCTTCCAAAGAAAAGCGCCAACTGACCTTACACCGTTCATGCACATATCTGCTTCAGAGCCATCTGAGTTAAAGAATCTAATATAAAAATCGTGATTAGAATCGTTGGGCGGATTAATAGTAATGAGCTGATCAAATCCGAGTCCCTTATGTCTATCTCCCATTTTGATTAACTGAGATCTTGATAATTTTTGATTAGTAGTTAAATTTTCTAAGATAATAAAGTCATTACCGTTTCCATGCATTTTTTTAAATTTGATCATCTAATCCCTCTTCAAAAGCAGTAAGAGAAGAGTGATCCTCTCTTTTTCTTATCAAATAGAATTTTTTATTATCTACAAGTACTTCTGCAGCCCTCGGTCTTGAATTATAGTTTGAGCTCATCACAAAACCATATGCACCGACAGTTTTGACCGCCAAAAGGTCATCTTGTGATGCTGAAATATTTATATTCTTTGCTAAGAAATCACCTGTTTCGCAGATAGGACCAACCAGATTAACTTCTGGCGTTTTTTTATTGCTCTCAACCAAGGGCCAAACATCATGATGGGCATTGTAAAGAGCGGGACGAAGCAAGTCATTCATTGCAGCATCTGTAATACGAAAACCATCTTTCTCATACTCAACCTTGGTTAGCATTATGCCCGCATTTGCAGAAATTGAACGACCGGGTTCGAGTATCAGTTTTTCATTTCTTCCAGCAAATATTGTTTCATAACAACGAATTAGCTCAGATGGTTGGAAAGTTTCTTCTCCAACATAGCTCACACCCAAGCCTCCACCCATATCGATGAAATCTAAATTAATTTCTAGCTCATCTAGTGCAATCATTAGCTCTAATGCCTGTTTAGCAGCATCTTCAAAACCTTTAAGTTCCATAATTTGAGAACCAATATGACAAGTAAGTCCAACAAGATTGATGCTTTTGCTTTCAGTACATTTCTTTATTAGCTCTTTTGCAGTTTTAGTACTGACGCCAAACTTGTCAGATTTACGCCCTGTTTTTGTGAACTCATGCGCTCCGGCGTCAACATTTGGATTAAATCTGATTGCAACTGGAGCAACTTTATTCATTTCTGTGGCAACTGAGGTGAGCCTATCAAGTTCAGCTTCAGATTCGATATTAAAAGATAGAATATTGTGTTTTATGCCAGCCACCATTTCATCTTTTGATTTACCAACCCCTGAAAAAATGATTTTCTTTGGATCGGCGCCAGCAAGAATTGCACGGTGAAGCTCACCACCTGAAACGATATCAAAACCACAGCCAGAGATTCTTAGGGTTTTTAAAATTGAAATATTTGACAGCGCCTTTACAGAAAAACAAACAAGGCCGCTCATAGATTCAAATGAATCTATATATGCCTTTGCATGCCTTTCAAGTGTTGCTTTGCTGTAAACATATGTTGGAGTTCCATATTTTTTTGCTATATCTTTTAACGCCACTCCTTCAGCAAAAAGCTCTCCATCTTTATAATTAAAATGATCCATAAAAAATTTAAAAATTAAAAATAAGTTCCGAAGGTATTGGAGCTTTCATACCACAGCTTGAAATAACTAATGTGAAGAGTATTAAAAAGAGAAATAGACGAATTTGCATTCGCCTATTATGATTAATTTATTGAAAAAAAACTAATTAGATTAGTATTTGTATTCTTCTTCTTTGAAAGGCCCATCCATTGGCACGTTTATGTATTCAGCTTGATCACTAGTTAATTTAGTAATTGTGCCCCCAAAGCCCTGTACCATAAGTTCAGCAACTTCTTCGTCCAGTTTTTTTGGTAGAACCTTTACAGTAAGCATTTCACTTTTCTTATCATCATCATTGATGTTTGCGAAGCCTTGTTCAAATAAATACATCTGAGCTAGAACTTGGTTGGCAAATGATCCATCCATGATTCTGCTAGGGTGACCTGTAGCATTTCCCAAGTTAACCAATCGACCTTCTGCCAACAGAATAATGTAGTTCTTGCTTTGTAAGTCAGGCGTATCTGATGGGGCTGTGTCTCTAAATACCCTATGAACTTGCGGTTTAATTTCTTCCCAATACCACTCATCACGCATATATTGCGTATCAATCTCATTGTCAAAGTGGCCAATATTACATATTACAGCAGTATTTTTAACAGTTTTTAACATTGCTTCATCACAAACATTTACATTTCCCGTTGTGGTTACAATAAGATCAGTATCTTCTAGCAGTCCAAGGTTGATATCTTTTGCATCTCTGGTAACGATGCCGTTATTGTAAGTTGACACCACTTCAAATCCATCCATACAAGCCTGCATAGCACATATAGGATCAGACTCGACAACCCTTACAATCATTCCTTCTTGAGCAAGACTAAGAGCAGAACCCTTACCTACATCTCCGTATCCGATGACCAATGCTTTTTTTGAAGAAAGGAACATATCAGTGCCTCTTTTGATCGCATCATTAAGACTGTGTCTGCAACCATACTTGTTATCATTTTTAGATTTCGTCACTGAATCATTTACGTTGATGGCAGGTACTTTTAGGCTATTACTTTCAAGCATCGCTTTCAGTCTATGAACGCCAGTAGTAGTTTCTTCTGAAATGCCATGAATTGTTTCTAGCATATCTGGAAATTTAGTGTGGACCATATGAGTAAGGTCGCCGCCATCATCTAAAATCATATTTGCATCCCAGGGCTTACCGTCACTAACTATTGTTTGCTCAATACACCAATCAAATTCTTCATCAGTTTGTCCTTTCCAAGCAAAAACAGGAATGCCTGCAGCAGCAATTGCAGCAGCGGCGTGATCTTGCGTTGAAAAAATATTGCAACCAGACCATCTAACTTCAGCACCAAGATCAATTAATGTTTCGATTAAAACCGCTGTTTGAATGGTCATATGAATGCAACCCATTACCTTTGCGCCCTTAAGAGGTTGAGCCTCTTTGTATTTAGTTCTAAGTGCCATTAAAGCAGGCATTTCGTTCTCAGCTAAAGAGATTTCTCTTCTGCCAAAATCCGCTAGGCTCATGTCAGCAACTTTATAATCGTTTTCCATTTTTTAACTCCAACAAATTTAAGAGTGCATTCTACATAAAATATTAAGGCAAATGCACCTTTTAAGTTATTAAATCAAATATTATTTAGAAATCTCAGAAGCTTTATCTGTTTTTTCCCACGTTAGATCAATGTCAGATCTTCCAAAGTGACCATATGCTGCGGTTTGAAGATAAATAGGACGCTTAAGATCAAGCATATTAATTAAGCTTTTTGGCCTCAAATCAAACTCCTCTTCAACAATTTTTACTATCGCATCTTTTGAAATTTTCTCACTATTAAAGGTTTCAACGTGAATTGAGGTAGGCTTTGCTACTCCAATAGCATAAGAAACTTGAATTTCACAATAATCAGCAAGTCCGGCTGCAACAATATTCTTAGCAACATATCTAGATGCATATGCAGCAGATCTATCTACCTTTGATGGATCTTTTCCAGAAAAAGCTCCACCGCCATGACGCGCCATTCCTCCATAAGTATCTACAATTATTTTTCTTCCTGTAAGACCGCAGTCACCAACTGGACCACCGATCACAAACTTTCCCGTTGGATTTATAAAAATATTCGTAGAATCAAGAATCCACTCTTCTGGAACAATGGGCTTAATAATTTTATCCATTACTTCAGATTTAATTTCTTCTTGCGTTACATCTTCGTCATGTTGAGTTGAAAGTACAACAGCAGACAAACCTTCAATCGTTTTGCCATCATCAGAATAAATAACACTGACCTGACTTTTTGCATCGGGCCTCAGCCATTTAATCTCTCCGCTTTTCATTACATCGGCCTGTTTTTTAACTAACCTATGTGAAAGGTCTATAGGCAGGGGCATTAAAGATTCTGTTTCAGTGCAAGCATATCCGAACATTAATCCTTGATCACCAGCACCTTGCTCTAGATTTTCACCTTCGCCTTCTGTAACTCCTTGGGAAATATCTGGAGATTGTTCAAATACTAGATTAGTAAATTCACATGTATCTCCGTTAAATCCGTACGCATCTGAGTTGTAACCAATATCATTAATTGTTTTTCTAACAACGGGCTCTAGGTCAGGGCTGCCTAGTGAGGTTATTTCTCCAGCTATGTATACCATATTATTTTTAATCATAGTTTCGCAGGCAACTCTGCTATTGGGATCTTCAGCCAAATATGCATCCAACACCGCATCTGATATTTGGTCGCAAACTTTATCGGGATGTCCTCCAGAGACGGATTCTGATGTAAAAATATAGCTCATAGTTTTCTCCTTAAATAAACTAGAAATGAATTTTAAAAAGGCAACAAAACTCCATTACTTTAAGTACTCCCCATTTTTTAGATGCCTTGCTTAGCAGTTTAAGTATGCAAGCAGGCCAAATCACTTTTTTATTTTTGTTTAAGATCTTATTAGTTTTGCGAAATAAACACAAATTTATATATAAAAAATCTGACCCTCATATTATGATGATTAAGTCAAAATAAATTGCAAAAAAAATGCACACAGATCTCGCAAACGCTATTAGGTTTTTATCCATTGATGCCGTTCAAGCAGCAAAATCTGGTCATCCTGGAATGCCAATGGGAATGGCTGACATTGCTGTAGCTTTATGGAAATATAATCTAAAGCATAATCCAGAAAATCCACATTGGTTCAATCGAGATAGGTTTGTCCTATCAAATGGTCATGGCTCAATGTTGCTTTATAGCTTGCTTTATCTGACGGGATACAATCTGAGCTTAGAAGAATTAAAAAACTTTAGACAAATAGGATCCAAAACTCCTGGACATCCAGAATTAGATTTAGACATAGGAATTGAAACAACCACCGGTCCTTTGGGACAAGGCATAGGCAATGCAGTAGGAATGGCATTGGCTGAGAAGATTCTTTCAGCCAAGTTCAATCAAGCAGATGGATTGAATCCAATTGATCACTACACGTATACATTTTTGGGTGATGGCTGCCTAATGGAGGGAATCTCTCATGAGGTTTGTTCATTTGCAGGAACTCATAAGTTGGGTAAATTAATCTGTTTTTATGATCAAAACGGAATTTCTATTGACGGAGAGATAACAAACTGGTTTACAGATAATACAGCCCAAAGATTTGCAAGTTATAACTGGCAGGTACTTGAAGTAGATGGTCACAACGTCGAGCAAATTTTAGAGGCTATAAAAAATGCCCAAGAAGAGTCGAATCAACCAACTTTAATTTGCTGCAAAACGGAAATTGGATTTGGGTCGCCAAATAAAGCAGGAACATCTGGCGTGCATGGATCTCCTTTAGGTGATGAGGAGATAGCAAAAACAAGAAATCAGCTCGGGTGGGAATATGAGCCTTTTGATATTCCTGCAAACATAAAATCTCAATGGGATGCTAGAGACTTTGGCTCTAAGCTTAATTCTGATTGGGATATATTGATGAAAGAATATTCCAAAATTCATCCAAAGCTTTTTAATGAGTTAGAGCGATTAATTAATAACGAATTACCCAATGACTTTAAAAAACGTTATGAAGAATTTATTGAAGAATTAGTTGCGGGTGATCAAAAAGACTTGGCGACCCGAAAAGCCTCAGAAATTTGTTTGAACTTTTTTTGTGAACTCTTGCCTGAGCTTGTTGGCGGATCAGCTGATCTTACTGGATCAAATAATACCTATTCCTCAGCCAGCTCTGAATTACTTCCTGAAAACCCTCAAGGAAATCATATATTTTATGGAGTTAGAGAGTTTGGAATGACAGCCATGATGAATGGAATGCTTCTTCATGGAGGAATCAAACCATATGGTGGAACATTCTTAGTGTTTATGGATTACGCCAGGAATGCTGTTAGGCTGGCTGCGCTTATGGAGATCCCAAATATTTTTGTCTATACCCATGACTCCATAGGTTTAGGAGAAGATGGTCCGACGCATCAGCCAATTGAGCATCTAGTTACCCTTAGGGCAACTCCAAATTTAAATAATTGGAGGCCGGCTGATGTAATTGAGACTGCTGTGGCTTGGAAAGAGGCGGTAACTTCTTCAAGCACTCCTCACACTTTAATTTTATCGAGACAAAATCTGCCCTATGTTCAAAGAACTAAGGAGCAATTAGATTTGATCCAAAAAGGCGGCTATTTGCTTTCTTGTGAGGAGGATCCAGATATCACTTTGATTGCATCAGGAAGTGAAGTCCAATTAATTATTGCCGCTGCCAAATCAATTCAAAATGATGGATTTAAAGTAAATATAGTATCTATTCCATGTCTTGATAAGTTCTACCTTCAGGATCAGGCTTACAGAGATAGTGTTGTAGCTCCACAGATACCAAAATTAGTTGTTGAAGCTCTTCATCCAGATTCTTGGCATGGTTTAGTGAATCTCAATGATAGTATTATTGGAATGAAAACTTTTGGTGAGAGCGCTCCGGCAAGTGATTTGATGACGAAATTTGGTTTTACAGAAGAAAACATAACTACCGAAGCAAAAAAACTACTTAAAAGATGAGGAAATTGGGCGATACAGATGTCTTGAATAAGACCATCGCTCTTAGGGTTGATTTAAATGTTCCTGTAAAAGATGGCAAAGTTCTAGATGACACTAGAATTCTAGCCGCCATCCCAACCCTAAAATATCTTCAAAAACAAAACTCAAAAACGGTTTTAATTTCTCATTTTGGAAGACCTCAAGCAGGCGTTATTGAATCAAAGTTTTCTCTTTTACCTGTTGCCCAGAGACTAGGAGAAATTTTAAATAAAGAGATCCCACTATTTGCATCACTAGATGATGTAAATTTTCATAAAGACATTTCTATGATTGAGAATATTAGATTCTTGCCAGGCGAATTAAATAATAATTTAGAGCTTTCTAGGACTTTATCCAATCTAGCCGATGTATATGTTTTTGATGCCTTTGGAACATCGCATCGTTCTCATGCGTCAACCTATGGCGCGATTCATGCCGCTCATTCATCCTGTTCAGGATTTTTGTTGGAAGATGAAATTAGCGCCTTAAAGAAAGCTACTGAATCTATGAATTCACCAACTTTGTCTATTGTAGGCGGCTCTAAGGTATCCTCTAAGTTAGAGGTGATAAAAAACCTCTTACAAATCTCAGATGAGGTATTAACTGGTGGAGGTATCACCAATACTTTTTTAAAAGCTCAGGGAAACAATATAGGAATTTCACTTTGCGAAGATTCAATGTTGAGTGAGGCTAAAGAGCTATTTGAATCAGATAAAATATTATTACCAGATGAAGTTGTGGTGGGTAAGGGCATAGACTCAAGTGAATCGAGGATTTGCAAAATAGATTCTGTTCAAGACGATGAAATGATACTTGATCAAGTACTGAGCTCATCAATTGCTAAAAAAATCTCCTTGGCAAAAAAAATTATTTGGAATGGACCTGTAGGAGTATTTGAGAAAGATCTATTTTCAAGGGGCACTCATGATTTAGCCAATGCAATTGCATCGTCAAAAGCATACAGTTTAGCTGGTGGTGGTGAGACCCTATTGGCTATTAAGATGTTTATAGATAAAAGCAACGTTTCTTATTGCTCTACTGGTGGAGGTGCTTTCCTTGAATTTATGGAGGGAAAAGAGCTACCATCATTGTCAGCCCTGGGCTTTAAATTTTAAAATGGAGAAAATTATGTCGTTGAACACATTAGAAGAGATAGCTCAATATATAGTCTCAGATGGTAAGGGAATTTTAGCAGCTGACGAAAGCAATCCAACTTGTGGAAAGCGTTTTGATTCTATTGGCGTTGAATCCTCAGAAATAAATAGGCGCGATTACAGAGAAATGTTATTTAGATCCTCCGGCATGCAAGATAATATAGGTGGTGTTATCTTATTTGATGAAACGATTCGACAAAGTGCTGCAGATGGAACGCAACTGGTAGATTTAATTAGAAATAAGGGAGCCTTGCCTGGCATAAAAGTAGATAAAGGGCTTGCACCTATGGATTCCTCTCCTGAAGAAACTGTAACACAGGGGTTGGATGGGTTAGACGAAAGATGCAAAGAATATTTTTCACTTGGAGCAAAGTTTACCAAGTGGAGAGCAGTGATAAAGATATCTGATGGAATTCCTTCTGATGATTGTATTCAGGCTAACATGCGAGCATTAGCAAAATACGCAAAAATTGTTCAAAACAATAATATGGT
>ERZ802830.2713-NODE-2713-length-15717-cov-8.51366_pt1 | contig 15717 bp, 14 predicted proteins | sample MGYA00345654_ERZ802830 | MGnify/ENA primary metagenome ERZ802830 (study PRJEB30503, sample SAMEA104212375) | marine metagenome | biome: Westerlies Biome; feature: [SRF] surface water layer (ENVO:00010504) within the epipelagic zone...; material: water... | reverse complement strand
GAAAAAGAGCTAGAAAATCTTGAAAAGCGTGACGATGGCAAATTTGAAGTTTTGGATGTTAAATTAGACACCAGAAAGACAAAAAGCTTGGATCCAAATAATAAAGTAACTGAAACAAAAAATATAGATGTTCTTTCTGATAAAAGTCCCTCTACTAACATTTCAAAAGATAATAATCCCAATTTTATTAAAAAAATTAATGATGGAGTAAACAAAAGATTTAGTATGCCAGATAGAAGAAAGGGCTATATTCAAAAGGCTACAATTGGAGATCATAAAGTATATTTACACACAGGTGAATATGCGGATGGAAAGATAGGAGAAATTTTTATTGATACAAGTAAAGAGGGAGAATTAGTGAAAGCTTTAATGAATAATTTTGCTATCGCAATATCTCTTGGTCTTCAATATGGAGTACCATTGGATGAGTTCATTAGCGCATATGTAGATACTAAGTTTGAACCATCGGGAAAAGTATATGGAAACGACAGAATATTAAGTGCTTCATCCATATTGGATTATATATTTAGAGAATTAGCAATTTCTTATCAAAATAGAGAAGATTTAGCTCATACACCCTCAATTGGTGGGTTAGAGTCAACTAATTCAGATGAGCAAGGCTCTGAAGATCAAAATCAACTATTAAAGATAGTTAAAGATATAACTAGTAAAGGTTTTGTAAGAAATAATTACAAAAAAAACCTGGTAGATTTATCTGATGTAAAAATAAGTCTTAAAGGGAAAAAATAAACTATTTCTTTTTTTTCAAGGATAGACTCAATTCTTTAAGTTGATTTTCATCAACTTCTGATGGTGCATTCATCATTAAATCTTGTGCATTTTGATTCATCGGAAACATTGTAACTTCTCGTATATTTTTTTCATTAGCCAACAACATTATAATTCTATCAATTCCTGGGGCAATACCTCCATGAGGGGGTGCACCATAACTTAGAGCATTGATCATACCACTAAATTTTTCATCAACCTTTTTTTTATCATATCCAGCAATAGAAAAAAGTTTATACATAAGTTCAGGAATATGATTTCTTATAGCTCCTGAAGAAAGTTCAATTCCATTGCAAACTATATCATATTGATAAGCAAGTATTTTTAAAGGATCTTCAAAATTTAATTTATCTTTATCGCCTTGGGGCATAGAAAAAGGATTGTGACTAAATTTTATCTTTCGTGTTTGCTCATCCTTTTCAAACATTGGATAATCAACAATCCAGCAAAAAGCAAAAATATTTTCATCGACTAAATTCAAATCTTTGGCAATTTTATCTCTTGCTAAAGATGTAATTTTTTCTAATTCTTTTTGTTTGCCGCAAGCTAGAAAAATACTATCTCCTACCTCAGCTTTTGTTTTTTTCATTATTTCTTCTAAAGAACCACTCGAAAAAAATTTCCCCACTGGTCCTTTTGCTGAAATTACTTTATCTTTTGCTATGGTAAAATAAGCCAAACCAGATGCACCTTGTTCTTTAGCCCATTTATCAACATTATCAAAAAAACTTCTAGGTTTGTCTTTTGTTTTTTTTGTAACAATACATCTTACTTCTGAGCCTCCTTTAACAAGTTTTTTAAATATATCAAATGAGACGTCTTCCCTTGAAAAGATTTCGCTTATATCGGTTATAATAAGTGGATTTCTTAAATCAGGTTTGTCAGTGCCATATTTTAGTAATGATTCTGCATAAGGAATTTTTGGAAATTTTTCAAACATTAATTTTTTATGAGAAAATTTTTGAAATGTTTTAACTAATAACTGTTCGACTACTTTAAAGACATCCTCTTGCTCAACAAATGACATTTCCAAATCTAGTTGATAAAATTCACCAGGACTTCTATCTGCTCTAGCATCCTCATCTCTAAAACAAGGAGCAATTTGAAAATATTTATCAAAACCTGAAACCATAACAAGTTGTTTAAATTGTTGTGGAGCTTGTGGTAGTGCATAAAATTTTCCAGGATTTAATCTACTTGGTACAAGAAAGTCTCTAGCTCCCTCTGGGCTAGATGAAGTTAAAATTGGCGTTTGAAATTCTAAGAATCCAATTTTATTCATTTCGTTTCTTATAAAAGAAATAACTTTTGATCTTAAAATAATATTTTCATGAATTTTTTTTCTTCTTAAATCTAAAAATCTATATTTTAACCTGATCTCTTCGGAGTACTCTTGATCACTAAAAACTGGGATTGGTAATTCTTTGCATGATCCCAAAATATTAAAATTTTCAATGGCTACTTCTATATCTCCAGACTCAATATCTTTATTGATTGTATCTTTTGATCTTTCTATAACCTTGCCACTTATTTGTATTACTGTTTCAAGTTGAATTTTTTCTAAGTCGGAAAATTTTGAATTATTTTTATCAATAATGCATTGAGTAATTCCATAATTGTCTCTGATATCAATGAATAATAAATTTCCGTGGTCTCTTTTTTTATTTATCCAACCAGAAAGTACTGTTTTGCTACCTATATCTTCCTTTCGAAGTTCATTGCAATTATGACTCCTGTACTTATTCAATTATGATCCTCCAAAACATCTTTTATAATTTTAAAATCAATAGATTTTTTTTTTTTTAAGCTTATTTCATCAACCTTATATATAAAATCAAATATTTTACTATACGATCTTCCAATTCTTTTAATTGTATAATCAATGAGTTTTTTATCTAAAGAAATTTGACGATCTGAAAGATTTTTCAATATCAACGCGAACATCAACTCATCATCAGGTTTTTCTATATTTTGTAATATAAAATTTTTAGATCTAGATTTTAGATCATTTAAATTAAAACTAATATCAACAATTGGATTAATTGAAGTAATAATCAAATATTTGTTGTCTTGGTCAACAATGTTCATCAAAGTGTAAAGTAATTTTTCATCGATACTTTTATCTAAATTTTCTACTATAATATTTTGATGGATCTTAATTTCATTTATAAATTCATTATTCAGAAACCTTGAATCAATTTTGATACCCTTAAATTTCTTAAGAAAAATATTAATCAGATGAGTTTTTCCAGAAAATTTTTCTCCAGATATATTTAAATAATTTTTTTCCCAATTTGGCCATAGATTTAAAATTTTGAAAGCATTTTCATTACTTTTTGAAATATAAAAATCATCATCTTTAAAGTTTGGACTATAATCAAATTTTATTATTTGCTGATTGTAATCTCTCATTTTAAAATCCATATTTTGTTTTGAGTATCAAAATCAAAATTACTCTTAGCCATCATTTTTAAAAAATTATTAGGTGTTCCATTGAATATAATTTGATAATAAATATATTCTTTATCAAATTTAGTAATTGAAAATTCATAAATTAAATCTGTTTTATCCAAAACATTCTCAAAATTTAAAATTTTAAAATTATCTAAATTTTTTATCTTAATGTTTAATGGTAACTTGATTGAAGTATTTATCTGATTTAAATTTTTCCAGTGATCTTCATATGCAACTTTTAAAGATTCAATAATATTTTTAATATGATCTGCATTATCTAAGTTTATTTTAGAAAAGGTTAAATTTTTTATAATTATTTCATCATTGATTGAAATTCTTGACAAAATTCTAACCTCATCTTCATTCTTAAATAACAAAGCTACAATTGAGTCGTCCAAATAATATTTATCTGTAATTTCTTGAAAATCATATCTTTCAATAGAATCATATTTACTTTTTACCAGATTTAGATCTTCAAGATCTTCTGTTGGTAAAATGTAATCAATAAGATGATAACTTTGAATTAAATCATTCCACTCATTATAAATTTTGTTATTTGAAAATATCAATAAATCATTTTTATTCTCATCGATAATAATTGGAATGAATAAAACTTTTTTATTTTGAGGTACTGCTGGAAAAATATTTTTGTTCTCCAGAAAATTAAAAACTTTTTTTTTATTAAATGAAACTCCCAAATTAACAAAGTAAATTTCATTTATAAATTCTTCCTCTTTTATGGAAAATGAGTCTATCATACCTTTAATTTGATTTAATTTAATTTGATTAATTTTATTTTGATCATTTGAATTGACTATTAATAAAATTAATTCTGAAAACGCTTTTTTGAAACCCTCATCAAGAACCCTATTTTTATTAAAATTTATCTCAAATGGTCTTGATATTTCAATATTATCAATATCGAAAGCTTTTCCATTAACATTTGTTGTAGAAAAAAAAAATATAATTAGGGATAGAAATACAAAAAAATTATATAAAAAGCCTAAATGAAAAAATTTTTTTTTAGTTATCATACTTCATATTAATGAAAAAAAGCTTATTTACCTATAAAAAAAGTGGTGTTGATATCAACGCTGCAGACAAATTTGTAAAATTCATTTCAAATATCTCAACAAAAAAAAGAGGCAAAAAAAAGTTTAACAACATTGGTGGTTTTGGATCAATTTCAAGTATTCCAAAAAATATTAAAAGACCAAAGATTGTTGCATGTACTGATGGAGTTGGAACTAAAATAGAAATAGCTAATATATTAAATAAGTTTGACACTATTGGAATAGATCTCGTTGCAATGAGTGTAAATGATTTGATTGTACAAGGAGCAAAACCTCTTCTTTTTTTAGATTATATATCTATTAATAAAATCAATCCTCCTAAATTAAAATCAATAATAAAAGGAATTTTAAAAGGCTGTGAAATTTCAGATTGTGAATTAGTTGGAGGAGAAACAGCTGAGATGCCAGGAACTTATGATAAAGGTAAATTTGACTTAGCAGGTTTTGCCGTTGGTGTGGTTGATGAAAAAAAAATTTTAAAAAAGAAAAAAATAAAAAAAAATAATATTATTTTAGCAATACCTTCAAGTGGATTACATTCTAATGGTTATTCTTTGGTTAGACACTTAATCAATAATAAAAACCTTAATATAAAAAAAATTAACTTTTTAAAAAAGGAATTAATCAAACCAACAAAAATCTATGTTAAAGAAGTTTTAAAGTTAATAGAAAAAAAATTAATTAATGGCTGTGCAAATATTACTGGTGGTGGTTTAGCAGATAATTTAAAAAGAGTAATTCCAGAAAAATTATGTGCCGAAGTAAATTTAAATAAGATTAATCCATCGAAAATATTCTGCTGGCTTAAAAAAAATGGTATTAGTGATCTAGAGATGTTAAAAACATTCAATTGTGGTGTGGGTTTCTGTTTAATAATAGATCCTAGAAATTTTAACAAAGTAATTAAATTTTTTCCCAAGGAATATAAACCCTATATAATTGGAAAAATTACAAGTGGAAAAAATAAAATTAAATTATATGAAAAAATTTTATGGAGCTAAAAAAGTAAAAACAGCTGTTTTTATTTCTGGTAAAGGAAGTAACCTAAAAAATCTTATCAAATTTTCATTAACAAAAAAAACAACAATAATTATATATTTGGTTATATTAAATAAATAAAAAATTAAAGTCTAAAATTTTAAAAAAAAATATAAAAAAAAAAAAAAAGTGTTTTCTTTATTTAGAAAACAATCTGATGAAAATAAGATTATTAAAATTTTAAAAAAAGATAAAATAAGATTAATATGTCTCGCTGGTTTTATGAAAATTTTATCCAAAAATTTTATTAAAAAATTTAATGGTAAAATTTTGAATATCCATCCCTCCCTTTTACCTAAATACAAAGGTTTAAACACCCATCAAAGAGCTATTGCAAATAATGAAAAGTTTTCTGGGTGCACTATTCATTTTGTAAATTCAAAATTAGACTCTGGAAAGATAATCTTACAAAAAAAAATAAAAATAAACAAACTCGATACTCCAAATCAACTTGCAAAAAAAGTGCTAAAACTTGAACATACCTTATATCCAAAAGCTATTATGAGTTTATATTCTAATTGCTGAAAAAGAAGTTAATTTCAATTTTTGCATTATCAATAGAGTCTGAGCCATGCACTGAATTTTTATCAATCGAAATTCCATATTTTTTTCTTATAGTACCATCTTCTGCATCTTTTGGGTTCGTGGCTCCCATCAGTTTTCTATTTGCAAGGACTGCATCATCTTTTTCTAAAACCATTACAACTATCGGTCCCGAAGATAAATAACTACATAAATCATTATAAAAAGGTTTAGTTTCATGAACTTTATAAAATTTTTCTGCTTCAGATTTTTCAATCTTAATTTTTTTTTCTTTTACAATAGTGAATCCTTGGTTTTTAAACATTTCTTTAATTTCATTATCCAAATTTCTTTCTACAGCATCAGGTTTTATTATCGATAAAGTTTGTTCTGTATTACTCATAATTATCCTCTATAAGTTTATTTAATAGTCTTACTCCATAACCAGTAGCTCCACCTGAGTTCAAAGCTCCTCCATATTTTGAAAAAGCCATTCCAGCAATATCTAAATGGGCCCAAGGTGTGTTATCTAATACAAACCTTTGTAAAAATTGTGCTGCAGTTGTAGAACCAGCTCCCCCTACATAATTTATGTTTTGCATATCAGCATTTTTTGAATTTATTAATTTGTCATAATTTTTATGTAAAGGCATTCTCCATAACTTTTCTTCAACTTTTTCTCCAGCATCAAGTAATTGTTTTGATAGTTTGTCATTATTTGAAAAAAGTCCAGCATACTCTGAGCCTAAAGAAACTATAATTGCTCCTGTAAGAGTAGCTAAATCAACCATAAATTTAGGTTTAAATTTTCTCTCAGTAAATGTAAGAGCATCTGCTAAAACTAATCTTCCTTCTGCATCTGTATTAAGAATTTCTATTGTCTTACCACTATAAGATTTGACAATATCTCCAGGTCTTTGTGCATTTCCACTGACCATATTTTCTACTAGACCAACAACGCCTACCACATTTATTTTTGCTTTTCTTAACGCCAAGTTTTTCATCAAACCAACTACAGTAGCTGAGCCTGCCATATCATAAGTCATATCTTCCATAAATTTTGCAGGCTTAAGTGAATAACCACCAGTATCAAAGCACACCCCTTTACCAACAAAAGCTAAAGGTTTAGAATTATTTTTTGCTCCATTCCATTCGATCGTTACAAGATATGATCCCCTTATACTTCCCTGCCCTACACCCAGCAGAGCATTCATACCTAATTTTTTTAGTTTTTTATTATCATATATATTTACTTTTAAACCATGTTTTTTTAACGAATTAATTCTTTTTGCATATTCGTCAGGATGTAAAACATTACCAGGCTCAGAAACTAGGTCTCTAGTGTAAAAAGTTCCTTCTTCTAAAGCTTTGAATCTTAATTGATTCTGAAATGAAGTTTTATTCTTTTTTCCGATTATATTTATTGAAATCTCTCTGGTATCTTTTTTTGTTTTATATTTATTAAATTCGTAAGACTTTAATTTTAACCCATGAAGAAAATAACCTATTAAGTCTTCGTAGTTGTCAAAAATACTATCTGTATTAATTATATAATTGCTATTTTTGCCATAATTTATGCGACCATAAAATTCAGCACCTAAATTTTCTATATCAAAATTCTTTAAACCTTTTTTTACAGAAACTAAAACTATCTTTTTTTTTGAATTTAGTTCAAAAACAAGTAAATTTTTTTTTAAGTCACTTATTTTTAGTAAATCAGTTATGTAAGAAAATTCAGAGCTAGAAATATATTTTTTTATAGGTTTTGTATTAAATTTTTCATCTATAAATAAGACTAGATTTGAGGAGTTTTTATTCGTAGTATTATTTTTAAAGTTAATTTTAATAGACATAAATTTTTAATTACAAAGAATTATAAATGAATGGTATATATTTGGAAATTTATTATTTTCAATGAAAAAATTAATATTTCGAAAATTTATCAAAGATACTACATCTTTCTTCATATTAATGTGTTTGGTAGTTGGCCTTATTGTGTGGACACTTCAAGCCGTAAATTATTTTGATTATGTGGTCCAGGATGGGCATGGGCTTAAAACCTATTTTTTTTATACCATACTTAATTTTCCAAAGATTATTCATAGAATAATTCCATTTATATTTTTTATCTCACTTTTTTTTATTTTAATAGATTATGAGATGAGAAATGAATTATTAATTTATTGGACCTCAGGGATAAGTAAATTAAATTTTGCTCATAGAATAATTGTATTTTCATTAATCTTAGCAATTTTTCAAATACTAATTGGAGGTTTTTTTTCACCTTTTTCACAATATAAAGGTCGAGAAATTTTGAAAGATTCAAACATAGATTTTTTTACATCTTTAATTAAAGAAGGAAAATTTATAAATGCAGTTGATGGTTTGACAATTTTTATTAAGAAAAAAAATGATGATGAAACTTTCAACAATGTTTTTATTGATGATTCATCAAAAAATAAATCAAGAATGATATATGCAAAAAATGGAAGTATCATTGAAAACGAAAAAAAAAAAGTTTTCAAACTTTATAGTGGACAGGTAATTAACAAAGATAAAGATAAGATTAATATATTCGAATTTGATGAAATTGATTTCAATTTAGCAGATTACTCCTCAAATACTATTGTAGTAGCAAAAATTCAAGAAATACCTTCAATGATGTTAATAAAATGTAGATTGAATCATAAAAATAAAATAACTGAAGTTAAAAAATATAGTTTTAATTGTGATACTTCATTAAAAAAAGAAATAGAACAAGAGCTTTTTAAAAGATTCTATAAACCACTTTATATTCCTTTAATTGCATTAATAAGTTGTTTTTTAATAATCATTCCAAAAAATAATGAATACTATAGAAGGAACAGAAAAATTATCTTTTTTATAACATTTTTAGTTATTGTTTTTTCTGAAGCATCATTAAGATATTCTTCAATTTCTAAAATATCTACTTTTTTATATGTAATAATTCCTTGGCTTCTTTTTGTGTTGATTTATTTAATTTTTTATAACCAAACTAAAAATGCTTAAAACATACGAAAAATTTCTCATCAAAAGTTTTTTAAATAAATTCTTATTAATATCACTCATATTTTTTAGTTTGGTTGTTATCTTAAGTATATTAGAGGAAATTTCTTTTTTTAAAAATATTGATGCAGGTTTTTTTTATCCTTACTTTTTAACTTTGCTGGGTGCTCCAATTACCCTCTTTGAAATTTTTCCATTCATATTTTTATTGTCAACGCAATTTTTATTTTTTGATTTATTTAAAAAAGAAGAATTAAATCTTCTAAAGATAAATGGTCTTAGTAACTTAAAGATAATAAGAATTTTATTTTTGACATCATTTTTGATTGGAATTTTATCGGTGACAATTTTTTATAATTTTTCTTCAAAATTAAAGTTTTTTTACACAGATATTAAAAATCAATTTTCAACTGATAACAAATATTTAGCAGTTGTTAACGATAGTGGTCTATGGTTAAAGGATGAAATTAACGACAGCACAATAATTGTGAAAGCTAAACAAATAAAAGAAAACTTTTTATTTGGTGTGGTCATAAATCAATTTAATTCTAATTTTAATTTGACTAAAACCATACAATCAGAAAAAATAAATATAGAAAATAAAAATTGGGTAATCGAAAGTCCTATTATCACAACTAATAATATATCGGAATATGATAAGGAAAAAATTATTTTTCAGTCAAACTTTGATACAAATAAAATAAATAATTTATTTTCAAATATTTCCACTTTAAATCTTTTTGAACTTTTTAATTTAAAGAATGACTATGAAAAGTTGGGCTATTCTTCAACTGAAATAGTCATTCATTTACTTAGGTTAAGCTCTACACCTTTGTTCTTTGGTATATTAACTGTTTTATCATCTGTAATTATGTTTTATTTTAAAAAGGATAGATCGCTTTTTTTCCATATTTTATTGGGTATATTGATGTCTGTAATTATTTATTACATTAGTTTTTTATTTAACTCTCTTGGCAATAATGGAAAAGTGCCAGTAATATGGTCAATTTTTCTACCAATATTATTTATTTCCATATTTGCAATCATAGGTTTAATTAGGGTTAATGAAAAATAATTTATTTAAATTTTTTATAATCTTCTCAATGGTTTGTAACATCTCTTTTGCGGATCAGTTTATCTTTGAGACATCAAAAGTTGATATACTTGAGGAGGGAAATTTTATAATTGCTGGAAAAGGAACAGCTAAATCTGTTGATGGAGATTTGGTCATAAAAGCAAAAAAATTTGAGTATAAAAAAAATCAAAAAATAATTAAAGCTTTTGATGGTGTGGCATTTTTTAAATCTAATAATCTAGAAATCAAATTTGGTGAATTAATCTCAAATCAATTGACATTTATAACTACTGCAAAAAAAAATGTTGAAATTTTTGACTTTGACAAAAAAGTTTCAATTAAAACTCAATTAGTTAATTTTGACAAAAAAGAAAATATTTTAGAATCATCTTATCAATCAATTGTAAGAGATAAAATTAACAATTTGCTACAAACAGATAATTTCCATTATAATTTTAATGATGGAATACTAAAATTACAAAACGCTAAATTAAAAGACATTTATAATAATGATTTTAATATTGAAATTGCTTATTTAAACACAATAACTAATGAATTAATTGGAAAAGATATAATTGTTAATCTTGATAATAAATCTTTTAATAAAAATAATCAACCCAGAATAAAAGGGAGAAGTATAAAATACAATGAAGATGGCACCAAGATATCTAAAGGTGTTTTTACAACTTGTAAAAAGACTGATGATTGTCCACCATGGCAACTATCTGCAGAGAAAGTGCAACATAATCCAAAAAAACAAATTATAAATTATAAAAATGCATTTTTAAAAGTGTATGACATTCCTGTTATGTACTTTCCAAAGTTTTTTCATCCAGATCCAACTGTTAAAAGAAAATCTGGTTTTTTAGTACCAACAATAAAAAATTCACCAAACTCAGACAATTATCTAAATCTTCCTTATTTTGTAGCTATCAGTCAAAATAAAGACATGACATTTTCACCACGTTTTTACACTGATGATAAGTTATTGTTACAAACAGAATATAGGCAAGAAAATAAAACCAGCAGTCTAATTAGTGATGCTAGCTTATATCAAGAAAAAAATAATAAATCTAAAAGTCATTTTTTTTATCATTACAATAAACTTATTGATTTTGCTTATTTTGAAGACTCTAATTTAGATCTTAAAATTGAAAAAACTTCAAATGATACATATTTAAGAGGAGATAAACTATTATCTCCAATAATCAAAAATTATAATGTATTAAAAAATACTTTAAGATTAAGTTTTTATTCACAAGATCTATCCATTAACACAGAAATGAGTGCTTATGAAAACTTAGATGTTGAAAAAACTTCTGACAAGTTTGAGTTTATATTGCCAAGAATAGATCTTGTTAAAAAAATTGATAATAGAACAAATTTGGATGGAAATTTTTTATTAAAATCAAACAATGCAATTAAAAGTTACCAAACGAATATCTTAGAAAAGATAAATATAAATAATTTTATTTTTAACTCCAATCCTAATATTACACAAAATGGTTTTTATAATAATTATGATTTTATAATTAAAAATGTTAATACTGATACAGACAATTCTAAAAATTATAAAAAAGATGAAAATTATTATTTATCTGGATTATTTCAATACAATACCTCTTTACCATTAAAAAAGGAAAAAAATAACAATTTACATATTCTTAAACCAAAGCTAGCTCTGAAATTGAGCCCTAATTTTATGAAAGATTTAAGTAAAGATGATGGAAAAAGGCTCGATGTAAATAATGTTTTTGATATTAATAGATTGGCTGAAAATGATACTTTGGAGGGAGGAGCTTCATTAACTTTGGGTAATGATTTTATAATAACAGATCAGGATAAAAACTTTGACGTATTTGGATTTAAATTAGCAAATAGTGTTAGATTTGAGGAAAACAATGACTTACCAAATAATAACCAATTAGGTGGAAAAAACTCAAATTTTTTTGGTGAAATTCTATTTAGACCAAATCAAATAATATCTACTAAATATAACGCCTCCACCAAAAACAATATAACAGAAATTAATTACGAAAACTTAACTACAGAAATTAGTATTAATAATTTTGTAACAACTTTTGATTATTTAAATGAGAATAGTTCAAGTGATGCAAAATCGTACCTAACAAATACTACTAGATTGAGTTTAAATGACTCAAACAGTCTTCAATTTTCTACAAGAGAAAATAAATCCTCAAATTTAACAGAATATTATAACTTAATGTATGAATACAAAAATGACTGTTTGGCAGCTTCTATTGAGTATAATAAAGATTATTACAACGATAGAGATATCAAACCAGAAGAAAATTTATTCTTTAAATTGACTATAATACCTTTTGGACAAACTAGCAGTCCCAACTTAAAAAATTAATGTTTAATAAAATATTTTTACTAATTATAATATCACTTTTTCTCTCTACCCTTTCTATTGCAAACGAAAAAGTTTTTATTATAACAACTGTTGAAGATCAAATAATAACTAACCATGATATAAATAAAGAGTCAGATTATTTAAGAATTTTAAATCCTAAGATTGGTGAGTTAACTGAAAAACAAATTCAAAATGTTGCAAAAAATTCTTTGATTAATGAAATTGTAAAAAAAAATGAAATAAATAAAATTTTTGATATGAATAAAGATAATGCTTATGTCAAAGAATATATCAAAAATCTTTATACTAGATTAAATTTTAATAATGAGGCAGATTTTAAAAAGTATTTGATTAGTTCGTCAAGTTATTCCTTTGAAGAAATAAAAAAGAAAATAAAAATAGAGATTTTATGGAATGAATTAATTTATTCAAGATATGGTGATCAAATTTCAATAAATAAAAAAAAACTTTTAAAAAAAATCAACAATCTGAATAACCAAATAAGAACTGAATATAAATTATCAGAAATAGTTTTTAAAAAAAAAAAAGAAATAAAATTAGATGATCAAATTAATAAGATTAAAATAAGTATAAATAATATTGGTTTTGATAATACAGCTAATATATATAGTATCTCTGAAAGCTCAAAAATGGGAGGAGATATTGGTTGGATAAATGAAAATAATTTATCTGAAAAAATTTTCTCAAATATAAAAGACCTGAAAGAGAATGAGTTTACTGATACTATTCAAATAGGAAATAATTACCTTTTATTAAAGGTAAATGAAATAAGACAAAAGAATATTCCAATCAATAAAGAAGAGGAATTAGAAAAGATGATTAAATTTGAGACAAATAAACAACTTAATCAATTCTCAAAAATTTTTTTTGATAAAGCAAAAATAAATTATTCTATCAATGAAAGATAAACCAATAATAATTCTTGCGGGAGAGCCACAAAGTATTTTTTTTGAAATTTTTTTTAAATCTCTAAAATTAAACAATTTTAAAAATCCATTAATCTTAATTTCTTCAATAAATATATTAAAATCCCAAATGAAAAAAAATAGATTTAAAAGATATATAAGATTAGTAAATTATAAGGACATACAAACATTAAAGTTTGATAATAAGATGATTAATCTAATCGATGTTGATTTGCCTGGTAATAACAAATCAAAAAAAAGAAAAAATCATAATAATGATTTTTTAAAAAAAAGTTTTGATATTGCGTTTAAAATTTTAAAAATGGGCTTATCTAATAAATTTATTAATGGACCAATTAATAAATCTAATTTCTTGGGTAAAAAATATTTAGGTATAACTGAATATATTTCAAAAAAGTTTTCAGTTAAAAAATTTGCAATGTTAATTTATAATAAAAATTTATCGGTATGTCCCATTACTACCCACCTACCTTTAAAGTTGGTCCCAAAAAATATAAGTAAAAAAGCTATTGAGGAAAAAACAGAGTTAATTAATGATTTTTTCAGGAAAAATTTAGGATTTATACCAAAAATTGGAGTTACAGGTCTTAACCCTCATTGTGAAAGCATCCTAAGATCTAATGAAGATGAAAAAATTATTGCACCCGCGATTAACGCTTTGAAAAAAAAAGGATACAAAATTGAAGGGCCATTTGCAGCTGATACTATTTTTTTAAAACAAAATAGGAAAAAATATGATGTAATCCTAGGTATGTATCATGATCAAGTACTATCACCAATCAAGACTTTAAATGAGTACGATGCTATAAATATTACTTTAGGATTGCCCTTTTTAAGAATTTCTCCTGATCACGGTCCAAACAAAAAAATGATTAACAAAAACTTATCAAATCCTCTTAGTTTAATTCAAGCTATTAAATTTTTAGATCAAAGGTGATTAAAGCAAAAAAAAGTTTGGGTCAAAATTTTCTAATTGATAAAAATGTTATAAATATAATTACTGAAATTATAGATATTGAAAATAAAGCAATATTAGAGGTGGGTCCAGGAACTGGAAATTTAACAAGATCTTTACTTCAAAAGAAACCAAAAAAATTTTATGTTATTGAAAAAGATGACGAGCTTGTAATATTTTTACAAAAAGAATTTCAAAATCAAGTTACAATTATTAATGATGATGTTCTTAAATTTGATGAAAATTTATTTAGTGATGAAAAATTGATCGTTTTTGGAAATTTACCTTATAATATATCCACAGAAATTTTATGTAAATGGATATTAAACTTAAATGATAAAAAAATTTGGTTTAACAATCTGATACTAATGTTTCAGAAAGAAGTAGCAGATAGAATTATTTCTGACTATAATTCCTCTAAATATGGAAGATTATCAATTCTAGCTAATTGGAAATTAGAAATAAAAAAGATTATAGATATAAAACCAAATAGTTTTTCACCAAAACCCAAAATCGAAAGTTCTTTATTATGTTTTTCTCCTAAAAAAAATTTTTTTAAATTAAAGAATCCGTATAATTTAGAAAAAATAACTAGAATATTTTTTAACCATAGAAGAAAAATGATTAAAAAACCCTTTAATCAACTTTTTTCGGGAAATGATGAAATATTATCTAAGCTTAATATTGATTTAAATTTAAGACCACAAAATTTAAATTTTGAAACATATTACAAACTTACCAATGAATATGAAAAATTAAGAAGTTAATTTTTCTATGTGTTTTCTTATATATTGAGGATCGTAATCTTTGGATCCATTGTTTATTTCTGCTTGAATAAGATTGTAAATTTTTGAATAACACTTTTCAAGATCTTGATTAATAATAACATAATCATAATTAATCCAATGTAATACATCATGGCTAAACTGTTTCATTCTTTCTTCTGCAATTAATTTATCCTTCATATCTCTATTGGATAATCTTTCAAATAAAACTTCTTTACTTGGAGGTAAAATAAAAAAAGTAATTAGTTTATAATCCAATTTTTTATTTTTAATCTGATCTGCACCTTGCCAGTCAATATCAAATAAAACATTTTTCCCTTTATTTAACTTATTAATTACTGGAGTTCTAGTAGTTCCATAATAATTATTAAAAACTTTAGCATACTCAAGAAATTCCTCATTTTTAATTAATCTTTCAAAATTTTCTTCATTAACAAAATAATAATCTTTTTCATGAACCTCATTTTGTCTAGGCTGTCTAGTTGTGTGTGAAATGGAAACTTCAAAATTTTCTACTTTTGAAAGTAAATTTACTAAAGTAGTTTTTCCTGCTCCTGAAGGAGAGGATAGAATTATCATTATCCCATCATTATCTGAGGGCATTTAAATAAATTAGTTAGCTTTTCCTTCAATAAATTTTACAGCATCTCCAACTGTTAAAATTTTCTCAGCTTC
>ERZ802830.2712-NODE-2712-length-15717-cov-13.4999_pt1 | contig 15717 bp, 10 predicted proteins | sample MGYA00345654_ERZ802830 | MGnify/ENA primary metagenome ERZ802830 (study PRJEB30503, sample SAMEA104212375) | marine metagenome | biome: Westerlies Biome; feature: [SRF] surface water layer (ENVO:00010504) within the epipelagic zone...; material: water... | reverse complement strand
TTATCTATAAAAAAGGTACACAATCCAATTTATGATAAATATAAGAACTATATTTGTTTAAACATAAAAAGGGGAAAATTATTATGTTAAATATAAATAAGAATTATCTTTTTGCTTCTCTTTTTGCAGTTAGCAGTGTATTTAGTACAAATATACTAGCTCAAGATGATGCAGATGAGAATGTTGAAGAGGTTATAGTAACTGGAAGTAGAATTGCAACAGTTGATTTAGATGGGATAAACCCTGTTCAAATAATTACTTCTGAAGACATCAAGGACTCAGGTGTTTTAGTTGTAGCTGATGCTATAAGAAATTCCATGGCAAATACCTTTGGTTCTGAGCCTGAAGGTTTTGGTGGTTCTGTAGACACAAGCGTAAGTTTGCGTGGTCTCGGTGCTCAAAGAACTTTGGTTCTAGTTGATGGAAAAAGATTGGCTGGTTCTCCAGCTCAGGCCGGTGCAGTACCTAATTTAAATATTATTCCTACAGCAGCTGTTGAGAGGGTTGAAATTCTCACAGATGGAGCTTCATCTGTATATGGTGGATCTGCTGCAGGTGGTGTTGTAAACGTTATATTAAAAGATGACTTTGAAGGTGTTAATATCAGAGGTGGTATGACTGAAAATCATCTACCAGGCGGTGAGGAAAACAATTTCTCAATCGTTCTAGGTAGCTCAGGCGCTAAATCTAATGTTGTTATGACATATGAGCATCAAGAAAGAGATGCAAAATATTGGGCAGATAGACCTTATACCGGTTCAACTGATACCAATACTGATGGAGATTATGACTTGAATAATGTTTTTAATGTTAGTCAGGGCTCAAGAACATTTGTTGTTGATGGATCTAGTCAGTATCTTCCTTTAGCTACATGCACCGGAAATGACTTAATGTATAAAGGTGGAAAATTATATTACGACTCAGCTTATGCAGGTGATGCAAGTTGTCTATTTGATTATTCTGCAGTCGGTACAGATGATTCTTCAAGAAAATCCGATGTCATTAACACAATATATAAATATCAGTTTAATGATAGAACAAATCTTGAAATGAGAGCTACTTATTCAAGAGTAGAAGGTTTAAGTAGATTTGCACCAGCTGTTGGTGTTTATGCTATTGACGGTGGTAATACAACAGTAATTGCACCGACCTTTCTATTTTCAGGCGGAGGAACTTGGTCCCCAACAACTTGTGGTACTGTATTTAATCCTACTACTGAAGAGTGGGAGGCAGCAGATTGTTCTTCAACCGCGTCAGGTGTAGACCATGATGGTGACGGTTGGATGCTTGATGAGGATGGAGTTACTTATATCGAAGATCCAGATGCGACTCCAAGAGTAACAGAATGGTACGATTATGAACTAATGCCTGATGGTACAGTTGTAGGATTATCAAATACTGATAATACTTTATTAGCTGAAATGGATGGATTGGGTTATGTTAGATTTACTGCAAACGGTAATAGAGATGATGACGCTGTAGCTAACATGCTAGACATCATGGCTACTGTTACTCATCAAATGAGTAACGGTTGGGTATTTGATGCGACAGTTCAATATAACAATCAATCAACTAATGTTTTTGGATTTAACTATGTGAACAAAACTGCATATGAAGCTTTATTAGCTGATGGAGAAGATCCTCTAGCTGAAGAGACAGCAGCTTTATATAGAGCTGATTTATTCGAGAAGGGTAACAATAACTTTGACGGTTATCAGTTTGGTTTTGCTGGAAATATAAATGAAAAAACAAAAGCATATTTTGGTGCAGAAATGTACGAATTTAATTTTGATGAAAGATATGATGCTGTTAGAGTTGGTGGTCATGCCATTGGTTCAGCAGGAGCATCATCAGCTGGAAGCAGAAAAGTTGAGAGTATATTTGGTGAAATAAATCATGATTATAGTGATGCAACTGATATCTCAGCATCTGCCAGATATGATTCATACAGTGATGTAGGCAGTCAAGCAACATTTAAAGTTGGTGCAAAACATATGGTCAATGATGATGTTCAAGTAAGAGCTAGTTATGGAACATCTTTTGTACCTCCAAGCATGCAGCAATTATATGGAGCTCAATCGGAATCTTATCCTTTTGCTACAGACTATGTAACTTGTGATTCTGAAGGAGTTGCTGAAGAAGATTGTAAATCAAGACAATATGCTACTTACTATACATCTAACCCTTTACTTGATGCTGAAGATAGTACTAGCATGAACTTGGGTGTGATATGGAATATTGATAATAATCAAAGATTATCAGCTGATTATTTTGATATTACTACTGAAGGAGCGTTTACACGTGTAACGTTGCAAGCATTAATTGATGCAGAAAGAAATGGCGGTGCCGCAACTCTTGCTCAATTAGAAAGTGATACAAACTCACAACTTAATAGAATGAGTTCTGGAAAATTATCTGCTGCAATTAATACACCAAGTTATTTAAATCTAACAAATACCTCAGCTGATTTAGAGGTTTCTGGTTTAGATTTTAAATATACAAGAGTTGATGAAATCTGGAAAGGTACATTATCAACGGATGTTTCTGTTGCGCACGTATTAGAGTATAGAGGAGAGGAGTTCTATAATGGACCTATTAATGATAAGGTTAATAGATATGGTCTTCCTGACTTAAGATACATTATAGATGTTAACTATAGTGTTAATAATCATTCAGTATCAGCAATTTATAAATATGTTACTGATACAGCTGAGGAAACAAACTCTTCATACGAGCTTGTAGGTTCAGTTGATGATTATAGTATTTTAGATGTTAACTATAACTATGATGTTACAGATCACATCACTCTTCAAGCTGGTATGAGAAATGCATTGGATGAAGGTCCTGTTCTAACCTCAGATCTTAACTATGACAGAGCGTTATATTTAGAAGGTCACATGGGTAGAATCTCATATCTTAATATTGAGATGGAATTTTAATACGATCTTAAATTAAAAAAAGGGTGCTTTTGCACCCTTTTTTTTACTTTTAATTTTTTTTAATAATTATTTAATTTTTTTTAATTAAAAGTGTTGACATTAATTTTAAAAGTATTATTATTATTAGACCAATTTGATTCTGACTAGTAAACAACTGCAGACGGGAGCTAGAGGGAAGAGAAAAGGTAGAGCCCATAGGGTGAAAGCGTTTATAAGAGTGCATGATAAAAAATAGCTTATAGACCCACCAAGAATTCAAGAGAAAGAATTCAAGGAGCCGGAGAAAATCTCACTCAGGACCCCTAAGGAACTCGAACTTAAAGAAACAGAGCTTGACTCTGTTTTTTTTCGTCTTAAATTTGAAATTACTAGCCTAAGAATTTAATCATTACACCAGCAGCTACCGCTGATCCAATTACTCCAGCTATATTTGGACCCATCGCATGCATTAATAAATGATTTTGAGAGTTATACTCTAACCCAACTTTATTAACTACTCTGGCTGCCATTGGAACCGCAGATACACCCGCTGCACCGATTAATGGATTAATTTTAGTTTTACTAAATAGATTTACAAGTTTAGCTACCAAAACACCAGCTGCTGTTCCAATAGCAAATGCAATCATTCCCAAAATAAGAATACCTAAAGTTTCTGGACTTAAAAATTTATCTGCAGCAAGTTTAGACCCTACTGATAAACCAAGAAATATAGTTACGATATTAATAAGTGAATTTTGAGCAACATCACTTAATCGATCAACAACTAATGATTCTTTCATTAAATTACCAAGACACAACATTCCTAGCAGGGGCGCTGCACTAGGTAACAATAAACCAACTAATAAAAACAACATTATTGGAAAAATAATTTTTTCGTTTTGTGAGACTTCCCTTAATTGCACCATCTGTATTGTTCTTTCATTTTCATTTGTTAAAGCACGCATTATTGGCGGTTGAATTAATGGCACTAGTGCCATATATGAATATGCAGCTACAGCTATTGGACCTAGTAGTTCTGGAGCTAATATTGATGATACATAAATTGCAGTAGGACCATCAGCACCACCAATAATTCCAGTTGCTGCTGCTTGCTTTAAAGAAAATGTTATTAAACCAAAGTGATTTAATAATAGGGCTCCCATAACTGTTGCAAAAATACCAAATTGTGCAGCTGCACCAAGTATTAGTGTTTTTGGATTAGCAAGCAAGGGACCAAAATCTGTCATTGCTCCAACACCCATAAAAATTAATAAAGGCGCTATTCCGGAGCCTATAGCAGTTTCATAAAACACATAAAGAATACCTGGACTATATCCAAAATTTTGAGCAATATTATTTAAGCTGTTTAATTCAACATATGAAGCATTTTTAACATATTCGTTAAGATCAATATTAAATAATCCCAGTTCATTGATTAAAAGATTTATCTCAATGAGGTTATTAGCATACAACATTCTTTCAATAGGACTCATTGATAAGCCAATTTCAGGAATATTGGTTAGCAATGCTCCAAACCCAATAGGAAGTAATAATAGAGGTTCAAACTTCTTACTTATTGCAAGATAAATAAGGAGAAGGCCAACTGCAATCATAATTGCTTGGCCTAAAGAAATGCTAAATATTCCTAAAGTAGAAAAAAATTCAAATAAATTCATTAGGTTAATACCTCAAAAAGTGGGTCACCTGATTTAACTTTATCCCCATTTTGTACGTAAATCTTTAATATCTTTCCTCCAATAGGAGTTTTAACAGTAGTTTCCATTTTCATTGCTTCAAGAACTATTACTGTATCGTCTTCATGCACATTTTCACCAACATTTTTTTCGATACTAAAAATATTTCCTCCAAGAGGTGCATTGACTACTGTACCTACTTGTTTTTCATTCACATCAACTGTTCTACTCTTAATGCTATTTAAATTTGATCCATCAATAATTTCTGGCTCAGCTGTTTTTGAAAATTTAACGACATATTCTTTTTCATCGATTTCAACTTTATAAAAACCTTCTTTGTCTTCATTAAGTTGTGATGGTGATTTTTCAAAAAAATCAGTATTATTTTTATGCTTAAGAAATAGAAGACCAATCTCTGGAAATAATGTATATATAAGTAAGTTTTCATCATCATTTGCAATATTAAGGTTTTCAGATTTAATAATTTTTTTGAATTGATCTTTTGTATTTTTGTATTCATCTTTGTCAATGAGATCAGCAGGCCTGCATGTTATTGGTTCATCACCATTAAGAACAAGATCTTTTAATATTTTGCCAACCTCTGCAGGGGTTTTACCGTATTCTCCTTTTACTAATGCTGAGGTTTCTTTTGTAACTACCTTATATCTCTCTCCATTCAATACATTAATTACAGCTTGTGTACCAACTATTTGAGATGTTGGTGTTACTAAAGGAATATATCCCATATCTGATCTAACTATAGGTATTTCATCTATCACTTCATCAAACCTGTCAATTGCATTTTGCTCTTTGAGTTGATTTTCTAAATTAGTAAGCATTCCGCCTGGTACTTGGGAAGAAATAATTCTTGCATCAACTCCTTTTAACGAACCTTCGAAGTCAGCATATTTTTTTCTTACCTCTTTAAAATGTTTTGCAATTGGGGCAAGTTTATCAAGTTGAATATCTGTTTTATATTCAGTTCCATCAAGTATTCCAACGATAGTTTCTGTTGGAGAATGTCCATATGTTAAACTCATTGAAGATATAGAAGAGTCAACATTATCCACACCAGCTTCAATACATTTTATAGCAGTAGTAGTAGACATACCTGTTGTAGCATGACTATGTAGATGGACTGGTATCTCTAACTGATCTTTTAACCTTGAAACTAGTTCAAAACCAAAATAAGGGTCTAACAGACCAGCCATATCCTTAATAGCCAAAGTGTGACACCCAAAGTCTTGAAGTTGAAGACTTAAATCAACCCAAGTTTTCATATTATGAACAGGGCTTGTTGTGTATGAGATAGTTCCCTGTGCATGACCACCATGTTCAATAGTAGCCTTTATAGCAGTTTCCATATTTCTTGGATCATTGAGGGCATCAAAGATTCTAAAGACATCTACACCATTTTTAATTGATTTCTCAACAAATTTATAAACAATTTCATCAGAATAGTGTTTGTAACCTAAAAGGTTTTGACCTCTTAAAAGCATTTGCTGAGGAGTATTAGGCATTTTACTTTTTATTTTTCTAATTCGCTCCCATGGATCCTCTCCTAAATATCTAATACACGAATCAAATATTGCACCACCCCAAGACTCTACAGACCAAAAACCAATATTATCAATTTCAGTCAAAATTGATTCCATATCTTCGTATCTTAGTCTTGTTGCTAAAAGTGACTGATGAGCATCTCTTAAAACAAGCTCAGTTATTCCAATTTTTTTATTATTCATTGAATATTCTCTTATGAATTAACTTAATAATTTTTTTATGTTCCTCTGCATTAGTTGACGTTTTAGATATATCAATATCAATCGAACCTTTTGTAACATCATTTTCAAAAAGATTAGCAACTATATTTATAAGTAGTATTAGTGTTGCTAAAAATATAAAAACAGTAATCATGCCTGTTAACATCAAATTAATACCAGATATAACTATGTCATTCATTTTTTTAAATCTTTAAAAAGTGAGGATTTATATAATTTTCTTTTTTATATTATGAAAATATTATACAATATGATACTTTATTTTTAAATATTGTAAATAATTTACATTAATAAATTTTATTATGAAAATAGCTATAAATGGTTTTGGCAGAATTGGTAAAAATATAACCAGGCATTTAATTGATGCTGGTTATCTTTCAGGAAAAGGCAAGACTCTAGAGTTAGTTGCAATTAATGATTTGGGATCAATCCAAAGTAATGCACACTTATTAAAATATGATTCTATTCATGGGACTATCACTAATAATATTTCAGTTGCTGATAATAATATCATTATAGACGATACTTCTATTAAGTATTTTTCTGAAAGAGATCCGTCGAGCCTACCATGGAATGAGCTTCAAGTTGACTTGGTTTTAGAATGTACAGGTATTTTTACATCAAAGGATAAGGCATATTCTCATATTGAAGCTGGTGCAAAAAAAGTAATTATTTCTGCGCCTGCTCAGGATCCAGATAAAACTATTGTTTATGGCGTAAATCATATTGACCTTTCTGATAAAGATAGGATTATTTCTAATGCCTCATGCACGACAAATTGTTTAGCCCCACTTGCTAAGGTTATTCATGATAAATATGAAATTAATACTGGATTAGTGAATACTGTTCATGCAAGCACAAATGATCAAAGTTTGCTTGATGTTGCTCACTCAGATTTATACAGAGCTAGAGCTGCTTCTTCATCAATTATTCCTTCTAAGACTGGTGCAGCAAAAGCTATAGGTCTAGTTATTCCTGAGCTAAATGGAAAATTAAATGGTATGGCAACTAGAGTACCTACACTAAATGTATCTATGCTAGATTTCACATTTGAAACAACTAAAGATTTTGAAATAGAAGAATTAATAAAAGAAATTAGAGATGCATCGGAATCTTCTCTTAAAGGCGTTCTTTCTGTTTCAGATGTGCCGTTAGTTAGCATAGACTTTAATCATAATGCTGCTTCATCTATTTTTGATACAAACCACATATATAAAATTGGTAAACAAACTAAAATTTTAGCCTGGTACGATAATGAGTGGGGCTTTTCAAAAAGAATGGTAGATTTATCATTATATATAGAAAAAATTTCTTCTATTTCATTTAAAGAAACTGCTTAATATCTATTTTTAGGGTATATTCTGTTCTTGTTTAAAGAAGGATGTTATGAATTTCACTAGAACTAAAATAATATGCACAATTGGTCCTGCAACTGAAAAACTTAGTGCATTAAGAAAACTTCATTCAAAAGGTATGAATGTGGCAAGAATAAATATGTCACATGCTACACATAAATCTGCAAAATTAATTATTGACAGAATAAAAAAGATTAACAGTGAAACTAAAAATGAAAATGGAAAAATTGGTGTTTTACTGGATACACAAGGTCCAGAAATAAGAACAGGTGATACTGAACTTCCTTTAGAACTTAAAGTTGGTGAAGAGGTTACCCTAACAGTAAGAGATCAAGTTGATGTAGAAACCTCTTCAATTAAAATAAATTATAAAGATTTAATACACAGTGTAAGTCAGGGCTCAAAAATATCTGTTGATAATGGCCTAATTAACTTTAAGGTTCTATCCAAGGATGAGGAAACACTTTTATGTAAGGTTATTGATGGTGGCAAATTAGGTTCTAAACGTCATGTAAATCTACCTGGTGTAAGGGTAAATCTCCCTTCATTAACCACAAAAGACCTTGAAGATATAAATTTTGGAATAAAAAATAAAGTTGATTTTATTGCTTTATCTTTTGTAAGGAACTCAGAGGATCTTGATAAACTTCAAGCGATTCTAGATAAAAAGAAATCTCATGCAAAGATAATAGCTAAGATTGAAAATCAAGAGGGTTTAGATAATATTCATGATATTAGTAAGGCTTCTTGGGGTGTCATGGTTGCTAGAGGCGATCTTGGTATTGAAACAAGCCTCACAGATTTACCTAACATTCAAAGAAGAATTATGTATGCATGTGCAAAATGGGGTAGAAGATCAATAGTTGCAACCCATTTGCTTGAGTCGATGATTAATAATCCAACTCCTACCAGAGCAGAAGTTACTGATATAGCTAATGCTATTTATGAAGGAGCAGATGCAGTTATGTTATCTGGTGAAACTAGTGTTGGCAAATACCCTTATGAGTGTGTAAATTTTCTTAAATCAATTGCTGAAAAAACTGAAAAATTTAGAACGTTAGGTTATGAAAATAATTTTTTACCAAATTCTGATTGGCAACATATTGGTGTGGCGGCTAAGAACTTAGCAGAATCAATTGGTGCAGATGGCATAATTGCTATTACTAGAACTGGCAAAACTGCTAATTACATATCTAATTCTAAACCGCATGGCATTCCTATTTTTACTTTTACCGAGAACAAGAAAACGTTAAACCAACTTTCATTAGTTGGTTCATCAATCCCATTTTACTTAACTGGTTTATTTGATCATGAGAAAACATTATTAAAGGTATCTAAAATACTTAAAAAGTTTTATAAGAGAGATAAACTTAAATTTATTATGGTTTCTAGTATATTTTCTGAAGAACATTCTGAAGCAATACAAATCATCAATATATAAACTATGCAACACAGTAGTCTAATATTAGACCTCTTAGATCAAAGCTTGAAGTCAAAAGGTTCTGCTAGTTTTATTGTTAGTGGGGGATCAAGTCCTGTTACCACTTTTCAAGAAATATCTAAAATGGATACTGATTGGTCTAATGTTGATATATCTTTGGTTGATGATAGGGTTGTTGATCCATCGCATAAAGATTCAAATGAAAAACTGGTTAACGATTTATTAATGATTAACAATGCATCAAATGCAAACTTTATCTCAATTTGTAACGACACCAAAAGCTTAAAAGAACTTAACAGGCCATATACTGTAATGTTGCTTGGTATGGGCGAGGACGGTCATTTTGCATCTTTATTTCCATCATTAATTGAAAGTAATATAGAGTATTTTGATTTATATGCAGAGCCTGATATTTTTTTTACTGAACCAATGGGTTCGCCATGTCATAAAAGGGTTAGTATGAACCTGAGCATGATATTACAATCTGAAAATATTTTCTTGCTTGTATCAAGCGATAAAAAAAATGACGTTTTAAAACAAGCTGAATTTGATAAAAACTTACCCTTATATTATTTATTGAATCAATCTCGAAAAGAAATAAAGATAATTAAAAGCTAGACTCTAGTCTTTTCAATATTTTTAATTACTTCATCCTTTCTACTGTCAAAGACTTTACCAAATCTTGCTTGAACAGTAGCAGATAATATATCAATAATCGCCAGATGGGCCAATCTTGAGGTCATTGGTATATGAAGATTATTCTCAAGGTGTGTATGAATGTGTAATACTATATCAGAGAGCTTCGCTAAAGGAGAATCTTCTGAAGTCAGCGCAATCGTTTTAACGCCATTTTTTTTAGCAATTTTTGCCGTCTCTACAATTTCAGTAGTTCGACCAGTAAACGATATTAAAACTAATAAATCTCCCTCTTTCATCATAGAGACAATCATTCTTTGATTAATATAGTCTGTATGGGCAACAACCGGAACACCAAATCTAAAAAATTTATGTTGTGCATCTAAGGCTACTGGTCCCGAGCCTCCCAATCCAAAGAAAGTTATACTTTTTGCATTTGCTAACAAATCTGTTGCTTTATCTATTGCTTCGGGATCTAAATTTTGACCAACATTAACAATTGTAGACTGGATATCACTCATCACTCTCTTGACTACCTCAGGTGTATCTTTGTCAACATTTAATCTGTCTAACAAATCATTGGTATTGGTAATTTCTTGAGCAATTTGAATTTTGAAGGCAGGATATCCATCAAAACCTAATTTTTTACAAAATCTATTTACTGTAGGCAAACTAACGCCAGCCTCATCAGCTAATGAGGTTATAGATTGAGTAATTACTTTAGTTGGATTATTTAAGACTGAAAGAGCAATCCATTTTTCAGATTTACTTAACTTAACTTCTCCGTTTACCAATGTGTCTAGAATCATTTTGTTAATTATATAGAATTGTAATTTATTTACAATATTTAAGATATATGATTGATATTGTATATTTTTAACATAATTTATCGTAAAATTATGCATATATTTTAAAGCAACAATATGAATTCAGAAGATAAAGATCCAATTGAAACGGGTGAATGGTTAGATGCTATAAATAGCGTAATAGAAGAAGAAGGAATTGATAGAGCTTCTTTTTTGATGACAAAACTTGCAAAAAGACTAAATGAAGAAGGTGCAATACCATCTTATAACTTAACCACACCTTTTAGAAATTCCATTCCAGTTCAAGATGAAGCTCAAATGCCTGGTGATCTCTTTATGGAAAGAAGAATTAGATCTTTAATAAGATGGAATGCATTGGCATTAGTTTTAAGAGCTAATAAAAATGATGATGACTTAGGCGGCCATATTTCAACATTTTCTTCTGCTGCAACGCTTTACGATGTTGGATTTAATTATTTCTTTAGAGGCTCAGAAGGTCAACTTGAGGATTTAATTTATTATCAAGGACACTCATCCCCTGGTATTTATGCAAGATCTTTTTTAGAGGGATATTTGCATGAGGAGGACTTAGATAATTTTAGAAGAGAGGTCAAGAAGCCAGGGCTTTCATCGTATCCACATCCATGGTTGATGCCAGATTATTGGCAATTTCCAACTGTTTCAATGGGTCTGGGACCAATAATGGGTATATATCAGGCTCATATTATGAGATATATGTCAGCAAGAGGGCTTGTTCCTAGAAATGATAGAAAAGTATGGGTATTTTGTGGTGATGGTGAGATGGATGAGCCTGAATCAAAAGGAGCTATTGCGTTAGCAGGAAGAGAAAGTTTAGAAAATTTAATTTTTGTTATTAATTGTAATCTTCAAAGACTGGATGGTCCCGTAAGAGGCAATGGGAAAATTATTCAAGAATTAGAGGGCTCATTTAGAGGTGCTGGCTGGAATGTTATCAAAGTTATTTGGGGTAGAAAATGGGATCCTATTATGGCAAAAGATAAAGAGGGCAAATTGCAGGACATAATGGATACAGTTCTTGATGGGGAAATGCAAAACTACAAAGCAAAAGGCGGTGCATATACTAGAGAAAACTTTTTTGCAAAAGATCCTGATGCATTAAAAATTGTTGAGGACCTCACAGATGATGATATCTACAGATTAAATAGAGGTGGTCATGATCCTTATAAAGTTTATGCAGCGTATCATAAAGCAGTAAATTCTTCAGGAGCTCCTACTGTTATATTGGCACTTACAACAAAAGGTTATGGTGTTGGCTCAAGAGAAGCAGACAATACAACTCATCAAGTTAAAAAATTATCCTTAGATAATATCAAATCGTTTAGGGATAAATTCAACATTCCTGTTACTGATGAGGACATTGAAAATATTCCATATGTTAGACCTCCTGAGGATTCTCCTGAAATACAGTATCTTAAAAAAACTAGAGCTAAACTTGGCGGACCAATACCAAGAAGAAGAAAAGAATCAAAAGTTCTAAAAATGCCTGATGAAAAAGCTTTTTCTAAGCTATATCAGGGATCTGAAGGAAGAAATATTTCAACCACAATGGCAGCGGTAAGAGTTATAACAGACTTATTAAAAGATAAAGAAATAGGAAAGAGAATCGTCCCAATTGTTCCTGACGAAGCTAGAACTTTTGGTATGGAGGCATTATTTAGACAAGTTGGAATTTATTCTTCTGCTGGCCAAAATTATGCACCCGAAGATGCAGATAAGGTCATGTGGTATAAAGAATCTAAAGAGGGTGTCATGCTTGAAGAGGGCATCACAGAAGCTGGTGCTTTTTCTGCTTGGACAGCTTTAGCAACTGCCTACTCAAATTATGACTTTCCAATGATTCCGTTTTATTTATTTTATTCTATGTTTGGCTTCCAGAGAATTCATGACCTTGCATGGGCTGCTGGAGATTCACAAGCAAAAGGCTTTTTAATTGGTGCAACTTCTGGAAGAACAACCCTTAATGGTGAAGGACTTCAACATCAAGATGGGCATAGTCATATTCTTTCTTCAACTATTCCAAACTGCTTATCTTATGATCCTACTTTTTCTTATGAAATAGCAGTGATTATTAAAGATGGTATTCAAAAAATGTTTGTGGAGCAAAAAAATTACTTTTATTACATCACAACAATGAATGAAAACTATGAGCACCCTCCAATGCCAAAGGGTGCTGAAGTCGGAATTATTAAAGGTATGTATAAATTACTGCCTGCAAAAAAACCACTTATAAGGCTTCTTGGTTCTGGTTCTATTTTGAATGAATCTATTAAAGCAAAAAAATTATTAACTAAATATGGAATTGAATCTGAGGTATGGAGTGTTACTAGTTTTAATTTACTACGTAAAGATGGCATGGAAACAGAAAGGGTCAATCAGTTAAATCCAACAAAAAAAGAACAAAAAACATATGTTGAAGAGTGTTTTGAAGATCATTCAATACCTATTGTAGCTTCAACAGATTATATGAGATCTTTTGCTGAACAAATTAGACCTTATGTAAAATCAGATTATACGGTTTTAGGTACAGACGGTTTTGGTAGAAGTGACTCCCGTAAAAACCTAAGAGAGTTTTTTGAAATTGATGCAAATAGTATCGTTCGAGCTGCTGTATATACTCTATTTAAAAATAAAATAATTGATAAGGTACAACTTAAAAAAGTTTATGATGACATAGAAGTTGACCCACTTAAACCAAATCCTTGGGAAGTGTAATGTCAAATATCAAGCAAATTAATATTCCTGACCTTGGTGATGTTGAAGAGGTTGAGGTAATTGAGATTTGTGTAGAAGTAGGTCAAACAGTTGGCTCAGAAGATTCGATAATGATTCTTGAAACTGATAAAGCAGCAATGGAAATTCCTGCATCAGTTGATGGAGAGGTTAAAAATATTTTAATCAATGTCGGAGATATGGTTAAACATGGTATGCCTTTTGTTGAAATTGAAGTATCTGAAAATTTAAATGAAGGGGTAAAAAGTCAAGATATTAGTAAAGAGCCTGAAGTAAAAACTGAGACAAAAAATGAAATCATAGAAGATGCTTCTCATGGTGAAATATCAATATCTAAACCTTTAATACCTGACCTTGGTGATGTTGAAGAGGTTGAGGTAATTGAGATTTGTGTAGAAGTAGGTCAAACAGTTGGCTCAGAAGATTCGATAATGATTCTTGAAACTGATAAAGCAGCAATGGAAATTCCTGCATCAGTTGATGGAGAGGTTAAAAATATTTTAATCAATGTCGGAGATATGGTTAAACATGGTATGCCTTTTGTTGAAATTGAGACAATTACAAAAGTTGCTAGTCAAGAAATAAAAGAACCTGAAACTATTGTTCAAGAAAATCTTAGTACTATTGCAGATACAAATAAGAAGATTCCAGAAAAAATCAAGCAGAATAGTCAACCAATAAATTATAAAAATACTTCCGTTCATTCAGGTCCTGCAACTAGAAAGTTAGCAAGAGAATTTGGAATAAATCTATTAGAAGTTAAAGGTTCTGGCCCAAGGGGCAGAATATTAAAAGAAGACTTACATGCATTTGTTTCTCAGAGATTAAATGATAAAACATCGCAAGTTGGCTTTCAGCACTCTCAACCAGATATAGATTTTTCAAAATGGGGAAATGTAAGTTTTGAGAAATTATCAAAATTTCAAAAAACTGCTTCAAAAAATCTTCATACTTCATGGATTAATATTCCTCATGTAACGCAACATAATGATGCTGATATTACGGGCTTGTTAGCTCTAAGAGCAGACTTAAATAAAGAAAATAAGACAAAAGTATCTCCATTGGCATATATTATTAAAGCAACCGTTGAAACTTTAAAACTATACCCTGTAATGAATACATCTTTGAATAAAGATTTAGATACTGTTGTTATTAAAGATTATTTTAATATTGGTATAGCAGTAGATACGCCTGAAGGGTTAATTGTTCCAAACATCAAAGGTGCTGATAAAAAATCTATATTAGGTATATCTAATGATGTTATGAGTCTTGCCAAACTCGCAAAAGAAAGAAAACTAAAAGTTGAACAATTAAAGGGTGCAACATTCACTATTTCTTCTCTTAGTGGAATTGGTGGAAAATATTTTACTCCAATTATTAATCCTCCTGAGGTAGCTATATTGGGTTTATCTAAACCATTTGAAAATCTATCACTAGAAAATAAGGAGATAGTAAATAAAAAGCTTCTACCGGTTTCTCTTTCTTATGATCATAGGGTTATTAATGGTGCTTATGCAGCTAAATTTGTTACAGAGTTATCCAGTCAGTTAAACCAATTACAATTTTTAAAGGAATCATTTAATGGATCTTAATACATTTAATTTATATCTTTTTGGTGGAACCGGAGATTTATCTAATAGAAAACTAATTCCCGCAATGTTTAGACAAGAATCACTTGGTAATATTAATAGTGATAGTGAGATCATAGGCATTGGATCTAGAGATATTTCAGTAGATGAATATGTTTCTATGATAAAAAATTCTTTAGAAAAATATTTTCCTAACTTTACTGAAAATGATGAGGCATGGAATAGATTCTCTAATCGAGTTAATTATATTAAAGTTGATATAAATTCAGATAATGATTGGAAAAATATCAATAATGTTCCTGATGATAGGGCAGTTATATATTATTTGGCTACACCACCAAATTTATATAAACAAATATCAACTTGCTTGAATGATAACAACTTAATTTTTGATAATTGTCGTGTTGTTGTTGAAAAGCCAATTGGCTCAAATCTTAAATCTGCAAAGGATATAAACAATTCATTATCTGCAGGTTTTAAAGAAAACCAAATTTATAGAATTGATCATTATTTAGGAAAAGAGGCTGTACAGAATCTTTTAGCTTTGAGGTTTGCTAATACTATTTTTGAAAAAAGTTGGTCAAATTCAGCTATAGATCATATACAAATTACTGTTGCTGAGGACTTAGGCGTTGAAGATCGTGGAGGTTATTACGATGAAACTGGAGCCTTGAGAGATATGGTTCAAAATCATTTGCTTCAAATTCTTTGTTTAATTGCAATGGAGC
>ERZ802830.2711-NODE-2711-length-15717-cov-37.6257_pt1 | contig 15717 bp, 11 predicted proteins | sample MGYA00345654_ERZ802830 | MGnify/ENA primary metagenome ERZ802830 (study PRJEB30503, sample SAMEA104212375) | marine metagenome | biome: Westerlies Biome; feature: [SRF] surface water layer (ENVO:00010504) within the epipelagic zone...; material: water... | reverse complement strand
GGTGCGTCGCCGCGCTCGCTTGCAGCCAGCGCACTGGCGCCTGCGATCCAGCCGGCGTGTCGACCCATGACCTCGAGAATGAAGACTTTGGTTGAGGTCGCGCACATCGACTCGATATCGAGTGCCGCCTCGCGGGTTGAAATCGCCACGTACTTGGCGACGGAGCCAAAGCCGGGGCAGTTATCGGTCAGGGGCAGGTCGTTATCAATGGTTTTCGGCACGTGGATCGCTTGGATGGGATAGCCCATCTGCTCACTGATTTGGGAGACTTTTAGGCAGGTATCCGCCGAGTCGCCACCGCCGTTATAAATAAAGTAGGCAATATTGTGGGCGCGAAACACCTCGATCAGCCGCTCATATTCGGCTCGATTCTCGTCAAAGCCTCTGAGCTTGTACCGGCAAGAGCCGAAAGCACCACCCGGGGTCGTCATGAGTCCCTCAATTGCGCGGCGGCTTTCCCGCGAGGTATCGATCAGCTCTTCTTTCAGCGCGCCGACAATCCCGTTTTTTCCCGCGAGGACTTTGCCAAAGTGTCGGGAGTGCGCTCGGGCGGTTTGGATAACGCCAGCGGCCGAGGCGTTGATAACGGGTGTGACGCCGCCGGATTGGGCGTAGAAGAGATTGCGTTGACTCATGCTGAACTGCTTGGGTGGCCTGTCAGGAAGTGCGTACCGTAGACCTCGCGGGAGCCATTGGCAAACCGCCCGTGATAATCTCTGCCCAGCGCGGAGAACCTCCTTGTCTGATCACATTCACATTCTCGGTATTTGTGGCACGTTTATGGGCGGTTTGGCGCTGCTGGCGCGCGAGTGCGGTTTTTCGGTCACAGGTTCTGACCGGAATATTTATCCGCCCATGAGCACCCAGCTTCTCAGTAGTGATATCCCGCTTGTTGACGGCTACGATGCCGATCAACTCTCGCCTGCACCCGGTTGCGTGGTGGTGGGCAATGCGCTGTCCCGCGGTCAGCCGGTCGTCGAGGCGATGCTGAACGGCGGCATCCCCTATACCTCTGGGCCGGAATGGCTGGGTCGCCATATTCTCCAGGATCAATGGGTGCTCGCTGTGTCGGGCACTCATGGCAAAACCAGCACGGCCAGTATGTTGGCATGGATTCTGGAGCAGGCCGGGCTTCAGCCTGGGTTTTTGATCGGCGGGATCCCTTCCAACTTTGGCCTGTCCGCGCGACTGGGTGGCGGCGCTTATTTTGTGGTCGAGGCAGATGAGTATGACTCCGCCTTTTTCGACAAGCGGTCTAAGTTTGTTCATTACCGCCCCAAAACGGCGGTGATCAACAATCTCGAATACGACCATGCGGATATTTTCCCTGACCTCGCTGCGATCGAGACCCAGTTCCATCATTTAGTGCGGTGTATTCCCGGCGACGGGTTGATTGTCCGCGGTGGCGGCGAGGCGATCGATCGAGTGCTGGAGAAAGGGTGTTGGACCCCGGTCGAGACAGTCGCGGGCGCAGACGATGAGCAGTGCGCAGGCTGGACCTGGCGCGCGCTGTCTTCTGCTGCAGACGCGCTGCACATTACCGCGCCTGATGGTGCGGAGGCCGAGTTGCAGTGGGAACTCATTGGTTCGCATAACGCGGCCAATGCCACCGCTGCGATTGCGGCGGCGCATCACGTCGGAGTGTCTTTGGACATCTCGGTCAAGGCGCTAGCGTCCTTCAAGGGTGTGAAGCGTCGGCTGGAATTATTGGGGAAGCCTGCCGGTGTGGCGGTTTATGATGATTTCGCTCACCACCCCACCGCGATTGAGGGCACGCTGAACGCACTGCGCGCGCAATTTGAGGCAGGAAAGCTCATCGCGATCATAGAGCCGCGTTCCAACACCATGCGTTTGGGAGAGCACAAAGGCGCCTTGGCGAAGTGTGCCGAGGCGGCCAACTACGCCCTGTGGTTCACACCGCCTGATCTGCAGTGGGATTTGGGTAGTATTGTGACCGCCGATGGACAGGAAGCTCTTAACACCACTGATGCCCTGATTGAGCGGGCGCTGGCTGTGGCAACACCTGGAGATAGCATTGTCATCATGAGTAACGGTGGATTTGACGGTCTGCACGGCCGCTTGCTGGCGGCTCTGGAAGAGCGCGCTCAGTCGTGACCCGGGTCGAGCGATTTTATGCGCTGATTTTGCGCAAACCGATTTGGGTGCTGTCTTGTTTCGCGCTGGTGATTGGTATCGCCTTGCTGCAACTTCCCAAGCTGCGGCTGGACGCTTCCTCTGACTCTTTGCTGCTTCAAGGTGACCCCGATCTGGCCTACTTTCGAGAGTCCGCCGAGAAGTACGCAGGTGACGAGTTTCTGATATTGACCTGGGAGCCCGGGGTCCCGCTTCTTTCTGATGACTCGCTGGAACCACTGGCGGCCATGGCAGACGAGCTCGAGCGACTTCGCGGCGTGGCGAGCGTGACTACGGTGCTCGATGTGCCGCTGCTCGAGAGCCCGCCGCTGTCCCTGACTGATCTGGCTCGCGCTGACAGTATTGCTACCCTGCGTGACCCTGAGGTGGATCGAGAGCTGGCGCTCAAGGAGCTCACAACCAGTCCGGTTTATCGCAATCTGCTGGTCAGCGAAAGGGGAGACCTCACGGCGGTGCAGGTTTCTCTGCAGGCTGATGAGTTGGCTGAGTCGCTGCTCGATGAGCGGGAGGCCTTGCGCGCTCAGGAACGCGAAGGGGCCCTGGGTGCCGAAAAGGCAGACCGATTGGCGCAGGTCGAGGCGGATTACGATCTGGCGCTGGCAAGAATCGGCGCTGAGCGGGACCGCATGGTTGCCGCTGTGCGCGATGTCGCGGAACGCTTTCGCCCCTACGCCAAGATTTTTGTCGGCGGCGTACCGATGATCGCCGCAGACATGATGGCCTTCGTGCGTTCTGATCTGGTGACGTTTGGCACGGCCATTCTGGCGGTCATGGCGGTGGTGCTGTGGCTCATTTTTCGCAGTTGGAAATGGGTATTCATCCCGTTGATCACCTGCAGTGCGACCGCAACCTTGTTACTCGGCGTTCTGGCGGGAACCGATTGGCGCATGACGGTTATCTCGTCGAATTCGGTCGCGGTGTTGTTGATTGTGACACTGTCGCTGTCGATTCACCTCGTGGTGCGATATCGCGAGTTGCAGCGACAGCAGCCGGACGCGCCGCGCGAGCAGCTGTCCGCCGGCGCAGCGAAGCTGATGATGGTGCCCTGTCTCTACACCGCCATGACCACCATCGTGGCATTCACTTCTCTGGTGGTGGCGGGCCTGCAACCCGTGATCGATTTTGGGTGGATGATGACCACCGGCATCGTTCTGGGTTTTTGTTCGGCGTTTACCGTGGTGCCCGCCTTGATGGTGATCATTCCTGATAAGCCGCTGACCACAGCAGGCCAGGCAGAGAAGCCTTTCACCATTCGATTTGCGCGCGTGGTGCAACAGCATGGCCGCCTGGTGGTCGCAGCCACTCTGGGTTTGGTGATGCTATCAGTGGCCGGTGTCCGTGCCCTGGAAGTCGAAAACCGGTTTATTGATTACTTCAAGGAGCACACCGAGATCTATCAGGGGATGGAGCTTCTGGACGCGCGCCTAGGCGGCACGATTCCGCTGGATGTGATTCTCGAAGCCCCTGCGGAAGAACCTGAAGTCGCAAAAGAGACATCACCGTCTGATGACGAGGGCTGGGATGATGATGATGGCGGCTTTTTCGACGACGTGTTCGACATTGATTTCGGCTTTGGTGCGGACGAAACCCAGGCAGCGGGCTACTGGTTCTCTGTGCCGGGGCGCCAACTGATCGATCAGGTTCACGCCATCATTGAGAGTCGGGCTGAGTCGGGAAAGGTGCTGTCGCTATCCACGGCATTTGAGGTCATGGACGGTCTTTATGGGGGCAAGCTGGGCGGCGTCGAGCTGGCGCTGGTGGAGAACAGCCTGCCCGAAGAGGTCAACAATGCTCTTGTAACGCCCTTTTATTTTGCTGAGGCGCAGGAGGCGAGACTGAGTGTCAGGGTCATGGAGACTAGCGAGTCGCTGCGACGTGATGCGTATCTGAAGGAGTTGCGTGAGCAGATTCTGGAAGAGACCGGTATTGAACCCGAGCGTCTGCAGTTCACCTCTTTGCTGGTGCTGTACAACAACGTACTCCAGAGTTTATTCCAGTCCCAGATAATGACGCTCGGTGCCGTCTTTATCGCCATTGGGCTGATGTTCTGGATATTGTTCCGATCACTGGCGCTGGCGCTGTTGGCACTCGCACCCAATATCCTCGCAGCAGGGCTGGTGCTGGGACTTATGGGTCTTGCTGGCATACCGCTGGATATTATGACGATTACGATTGCCGCGATTGTGGTCGGAATCGGGGTCGATGACTGTATTCACTATCTCCATCGTTTTCGGGATGAAATTGCAGTGGACCAGGATTATCGCGCCGCCATGCTGCGCAGTCACAGCAGTATTGGTCGGGCGATGTACTACACCACGCTGACGGTGGTGGTGGGGTTTGCCATGCTCACCCTGTCCAACTTCACGCCGAGTCTTTATTTCGGCGTGTTGACCGTGGTCGCCATGATCGCCGCTGTGGCCGGTGCACTGTTGCTGCTGCCCCAGCTGATCATGATGTTCAAGCCTTTTGGGCCGGATCACGGCTGATGGACTGTCGCCCACAGTGTGGCGCCTGCTGTATCGCGCCGGGCATTCTGCAGCCCTTTTTTGGTATGCCCCAGGGCAAACCGGCCGGAGTGCCCTGTCTACATTTACTGGATAACGCGCAGTGCAATTTGTACGGCGATCCCCGGCGTCCCGCGGTCTGCGACAGGTTCAAACCCGAGCCCGCTGTCTGCGGTCAAAGTCGCAGTGAGGCGCTCACGCTGTTAAATGCTCTAGAGCTTGAAACGGCTGGCTGATTGATGTCCGAGATTGCCTTATTTCCCCTTTCGTCGGTGCTGTTGCCATCGGGCCGCATGTCTTTACAGATCTTTGAGCAGCGCTACCTCGATTTGGTGGCGCACTGCATGCGCGAAAATGAGGGTTTCGGTGTTGTGTGGCTCCAGCAGGGGTCGGAGGTATCGGGAGGATCGCTCGATACCCCGAATGTTGGCGAGTACGGCACCTATGCCCGGATTGTCGACTGGGATCAGCTCCCGAACGGCCTGCTCGGCATCACGATTGAGGGACAGGAGCCTTTTGACGTGCAGTCGGTGTGGCGGGAGCCCAGTGGCCTTGTGAAGGCAGAAGTGGTGTGGCGTGACATACCGGAGACGATGCAGCTCCCTGACGCGTTTGCGGGTCTTGCCGAGGTGCTGGAAGGGCTGTTGCGGCATCCCCAGATCCAGCGGCTGCAACTCGACAGTGACCTCACAGATGGCTGGCGCGTGGGCGCTCAGCTGGCACAATTGTTGCCCATTGACGAAGGGCTCAAATATCAGCTTCAGGGACTGACTTCGGTGGAGCAGTTGCTGGAGGAAATGGATAACATTTTGGTGGAGCTCAGCGGGGAGTCAGACCAGACCGGTCGCTGAAGCAATAAAGAGTCATCAGGTAGGCCTTCATAGGCAGGAGAAATCGTGAATGTTTGATCTCAAGATTACCGGCGGTTTAGTGGTGGATGGCACGGGCGCCCCTGGGAAGGTGATGGATATCGGTATTGTCGGCGATCGTATCGTTGCGATGGGTGATCTGGCAGAGGGTGGCGCAGAAGAAATTGATGCCGCCGGACGCGTTGTCGCACCGGGGTTTGTGGATATTCATACGCATTATGACGGCCAAGCCACCTGGGATCAGGAAATGGCACCCTCTTCCTGGCATGGGGTGACGACCGTGGTGATGGGGAACTGCGGCGTCGGCTTTGCGCCCGCGGCACCAGATCGGCAGGAGTGGCTGGTGGGCTTGATGGAGGGGGTGGAAGATATTCCCGGCAGCGCGCTGACCGAGGGGATGACCTGGAATTGGGAGTCATTCCCGGAATATCTCGATGCCCTTGAAGGGCTCGATCGCACAGTGGATGTTGCGGCTCAGGTCCCCCACGGAGCGGTGCGTGCCTACGTAATGGGTGATCGCGGTGCGGCAAACGAGGAGCCAACAGAGACTGAGATTGCGCGGATGTCGGCCATTGTGGAGGAAGGTCTTCGCGCCGGCGCGGTCGGCTTTTCCACCTCGCGCACGATCCTGCACAAATCTATCGAGGGAGAGCTGGTCCCGGGTACCACGGCGACAAAAGAAGAGCTGCTGGGCATTGGTCGCGCGCTGAAGCGAGCGGGTCATGGCGTTTTCGAGATGGCGAGCGATTTGTTGCCTGAGTGGAACGAGTTCGAGTGGATGGGTGACCTCAGCCGGGAGACCGGTGCACCCGTGACCTTCACTGCGCTTGAATCACCCATCAAGAGTTTGCCGTTCAAAGACCAGCTGGGTGATATGCGAGCCCAGAATGCCAAAGGCGGGAATATCGTCGCCCAGATCTCCATGCGGGGCACCGGGTTGATTCTGGGATGGCGCGCCACGTTCCATCCGTTTTCGCAGCGTCCGAGTTGGAAGGCGATCGCAGACAAGCCCTGGTCTGAGCAGTGGCAACACCTGCAGGACCCCAGTTTCCGCAGCCAGCTGCTTTCCGAGCAGGGCGAGCCCACGGGTAGCGACCTGCAGCTGATCGCTGATTTGATGGAGACCGCCTTCTCGATGCAGTACGAAATGCTACCAGGCTTCAATTACGAGCCCACTGCGGAGCAATCCATCGAGCAGCGGGCCGCAGCGGCGGGTGTGACGGCTGCGGAGTATGCCTATGATTTCATGATGCGTGACGAAGGTGCGGGCATGATTTACTTCCCGTTACTGAACTACGCCAACGGGAATCTCGATTTTCTTGAAGAGGCGCTGGATTCGGATGATTGCGTGAATTCGCTCTCGGACGGCGGTGCCCACTGCGGAACGATCTGCGATGCCGCGGCGACCACCTTCATGCTTCAGCATTGGGTACGCGACCGGGAAGGGCAGCGAATGCCACTTGAGCGCGCCATCAAGCGCCAGTGCCATGACACCGCCAGGCTTTACGGCTTCGAGGATCGTGGCGTCCTGGCGCCGGGCTTACTTGCGGACCTCAATGTGATCGACCTCGATGCGTTGCAACTTAATTTACCTACGGTGGCCTTCGATCTGCCCGCAGGAGGGCGGCGCCTGCTTCAGACGGCTTCGGGTTACGACTGCACGATCAAGTCGGGGCGGGTCACGTTCCGAGAGGGTGTTGCAACGGGTGAGTATCCGGGGCGCGTTATTCGGGGTCCTCAGCCGGAACCGGAGTCGTCCACCCCCCCAGCGACTGCCAGCGATTCACGATAAGGCAGAATAGCTCAGCGGTTTTGGCGGCATCGTAATCGGCCGAGTGCGCTTCGTTGTTGTCAAAGGGGATATCTGCCAGCGCACAGGCCCGCGCGAGCACCGTGTGGCCCACTGCGAGTCCGGCGAGGGTGGCGGTGTCGAAGTGGGAGAAGGGGTGAAACGGGTTGCGCTTTAGCCCCAACCGCTCTGTAGCGGCATTCAGAAATCCCGCGTCAAAGTGCGCGTTGTGGCCCACCAGAATGGCCCGGTTACAGTGGCTCGACTTGACCGCTTGCCGCACGACAGCGAACAGTTCTCCAAGGGCGATATCTTCAGGCACTGCGCCGCGCAAAGGACTCTCGGGATCAATGCCGGTGAATTCCAGTGCAGACGGATCAAGGTTTGCGCCCTCAAATGGCTCGACGTTGCGACTGTGGGTTTCGGCGATCTCTAATTGGCCATCCTCATTCATCGTGAGCAGCGTCATGGCGATCTCGAGTATGGCGTCGGTCTGACAGTTGAAGCCGCCGGTTTCGATATCCACTACGACTGGCAAGAACCCGCGGAATCGGTCGCGCATTGTCGGGCCGGCTGCGGCCGCGAGGGTCTGGTCGTCATCAGCACCTGCTGGGTGCGTGGAATCAGTCATCGCCGCTAGCGGGAGACTGTCCAGCCCACGCTGTCACCAGCACGAATAGGCACGACTTCGCTGTCACCGAGGCGGAATGCCTCGGGTATGGACTGAGTGTCTTTGGTGAGCGTGATTGAGTCGCTGTTGCGTGGCAAGCGGTAGAAGTCCGGGCCGTTGAAGCTGGCAAACGCCTCTAGCTGATCGAGTGCGTTTTCTTCTTCAAAGACTTCCGCATAAAGCTCGAGCGCGGCATGGGCGGTGTAGCAGCCCGCGCATCCACAGCTTGATTCCTTGTCGCCCCTGGCATGGGGTGCTGAGTCCGTGCCGAGGAAGAAGCGTGGGTGGCCTGATGTGACCACCTGGCGCAGTGCCGATTGATGTTTATCGCGCTTGAGTACGGGCAAGCAAAACAAGTGTGGCCGGATTCCTCCCACCAGCATGTCGTTGCGGTTGTACAGCAGATGGTGCGCTGTGACCGTCGCGGCGACATTGTCGCCAGATGCCTGAACAAACTGCACGGCGTCGGCGGTGGTGATGTGTTCAAACACGATACGGAGCGCAGGGAAGGCATCGACGACAGGGATGAGTGCGTAATCGATAAAGGCCTTTTCGCGATCAAAAATATCCACGTGATGATCGGTGACTTCACCGTGTATCAGCAGTGGCAAATCATGCCGCTCCATCGCCTCGAAAACGTGATACAGCGCCTCGATGCCCGTGACGCCCGCATCCGAGTTGGTGGTTGCGCCGGCCGGGTAAAGTTTGATGCCCTGCACATGCGGAGACTCGGCCGCCTCCGCCACCATCTCCGGGGTGGTGGCGTCAGTGAGATACAGGACCATGAGCGGGTCGAAGTCCCGGCCTTCTGGGACATGAGCCAAAATGCGTTCTCGATAACTGAGTGCATCTGTCACATTCAAGACCGGTGGTGTGAGGTTGGGCATGACGATGCCACGCCCAGCCCAACGGGCCACGTCGGTCACCGTGGTGGCGAGGGCTGCCCCGTCCCGCAGGTGGATGTGCCAGTCATCCGGTAATGTCAGCGTTAACGCGGTCATGATCAAAGGTACCCACTCGGTCTTACCAGTGTAGCAGAGGTCGCGCGCTCGCAACCGAGGCTGTGGCTTGTGTGGCGCGGAGCCAGTCGCGGACGTACACTACGCTCCCGTTTTTTTAGGCATGGTTATGGCAACGGCGAATAAGGTTGTGCTCGCATACTCCGGGGGGCTGGATACCTCGGTGATCGTGCGCTGGCTGCAGGAAACCTACCAGTGTGAAGTGGTGACGTTCACTGCAGACATTGGCCAGGGCGAGGAAGTTGAGCCCGCTCGCGCCAAAGCGCGAGCACTGGGTGTGGAGGAGATTTACATTGAAGATCTCCAGGAATCCTTTGTGCGCGACTTCGTGTTTCCCATGTTCCGTGCCAACACGGTGTATGAGGGTGAGTACCTGCTTGGCACCTCCATCGCCCGGCCGTTGATCGCGCAGCGATTGGTCGAAATTGCCAACGAGACCGGTGCCGACGCCATCGCCCATGGTGCAACGGGTAAAGGGAATGACCAGGTGCGTTTTGAGCTGGGCGCCTATGCTCTGAAACCCGGTATTCAGGTGATTGCGCCGTGGCGAGAGTGGGACCTGAACTCCCGCGAGGCGCTCATGGCCTACTGCGAGCAGCACAATATCCCCGTGGACTTTGCCAAGGCACAAAAGAAATCGCCTTATTCCATGGATGCCAACCTGCTGCACATTTCCTATGAGGGTGACGTGTTGGAGGACCCTTGGATCCCGCCCGAGGAAGACATGTGGCGTTGGACGGTGAGCCCTGAAGCTGCGCCCGATCAGGCGGAAGAACTGATTCTGACCTTTGAGCACGGAGACGTGGTAGCGATCGACGGTGAGGTGCTGACCGCTGCGGAGATACTGGCGAAGTTGAACGAGCGAGGCGGTGCTAACGGAATCGGTCGCGCCGATATTGTCGAGAACCGCTATGTGGGAATGAAATCCCGCGGCTGCTACGAGACGCCCGGGGGCAGCATTCTGCTGCGAGCTCATCGTGCCATCGAGTCCATCACGTTGGATAGAGAAGTGGCGCATTTGAAAGACGAGCTGATGCCGCGCTACGCCAAGCTGATTTATAACGGATACTGGTGGTCTCCCGAGCGCCATGCACTGCAAGCCGCCATCGACCAGACGCAAACGGTGGTGAACGGCGATGTGCGGGTTTCGCTATATAAGGGCAACATCACCGTCACCGGTCGGCGATCCAGTGACTCTCTGTTTGACGAGAGCATTGCCACGTTTGAAGAGGATGGCGGCGCCTACGATCAGGCTGATGCCGAGGGTTTCATCAAGCTCAATGCACTGCGCTTGCGCATTGCCGCTACTAAAGGTCGCCAGAATCAGTAGTCACCCTGCCTGGCACTGCTGATTCTTTGGAGACTCCTGTGAGCCCCCGGCGCTGGCTCTTAGAAAAGGGTGTAAAGTGGTGTGTTACCGCAGGGTGCTCGCTGTGGCCCTGTCTGATGAGCAAAGCGCGGGCGTCACGTGGTCTGCGCGGCTGCCGGCAGGGATCGGTAAGGAGAAGGTTATGAATTCAACGGTTGATATCCCTCCAGTCCAAGAGATGGACGCCGAGGCTTTCGACGTCATCATCATCGGCGCGGGCCTCTCCGGCATCGGCACTGCGGTACGTCTTCAGCGCGAATGCCCGGATCGTGACTTTATTCTGTTGGAGCGTCGCGAAGCGATTGGTGGGACATGGGACTTGTTCCGCTATCCCGGTATTCGGTCTGATAGCGACATGCACACCCTCGGTTACGATTTCAAACCATGGGAAGCGGAAAAAAGTATCGCAGACGGCCCTTCGATTCTCAGTTACGTGAATGAAACGGCCGACGAGCACCGTATTCGCGAACGTATTCGATTTACCCAAAAATTGATCGCTGCTGACTGGAGCAGTGAGCGAGGTCAGTGGCAGCTGACCGTCGAGACCCCGGAAGGCATCAGGCGCTATCGTTGCGGTTTCCTTCTGATGTGTGCCGGGTATTACAGCTACGATCAGGGCTACGAGCCAGACTTTGAGGGCAAGGCGGCCTTCAGGGGGGAGTGGATCCATCCCCAGTTTTGGCCGGACAGCCTTGATCACGCGGACAAAAAAGTCGTTGTAATCGGTTCAGGTGCTACGGCGATGACGCTGGTACCCAATATGGCACGGCAGGCTTCGCATATCACGATGCTGCAGCGCTCCCCGACGTATGTGGTCTCGAGGCCGTCCATTGATGGCCTCGCCAATTGGTTGCGTCGCGTTTTACCCCCCAAGTTGGCCTATGACCTCGTCAGATGGCGAAACACGCTCTGGCAGCAGTGGATGTACGGTCTGTCGCGCATCGCTCCGGGGGTTCTCAAGCGCGCGCTGCTGAAAAAAGTACGGACAGAAATCGGTGAATTAGTCGATGTTGAGAAGCACTTTACCCCGCGCTACAACCCGTGGGATCAGCGTCTGTGTTTGGTGCCGGATGACGATCTGTTCCGTGCGATTCAGTCGGGCAAGGCCTCGGTGGTCACCGATCACATTGAGAAGATCACGGAAAACGGTGTGCAGCTGGCCTCCGGTGCGCACCTCGACGCCGACATTATTGTTTGCGCGACAGGGCTGGAATTGGTCGTGCTCGGCGGTGCTGAATTTACCCTCGACGGTGAGGCGATCGACTTTGCCAACGAGTGGACCTATAAGGGCATGATGTGTTCCAACATCCCCAACATGGTGCACACCTTCGGCTATATCAACGCGTCCTGGACGCTGCGTGCGGATTTGATAGCGACCTGGGTCTGTCGTTTGCTGAACCACATGCGCACGACAGGTATGACCACAGCGACGCCGCGTATTGCAGATGAGCTGGCCGACTCCATGAGCCAGCGTTTCTGGATTGATGACTTCTCCGCCGGGTACATGCAGCGGGTGATGCATCGCTTCCCCAAACAGGGCGATCAGATGCCCTGGATGAATCCACAGAACTATCGCAAGGATCGCAAAATGTTCCGCGATGACCCGCTTCAGGATGATGAGCTGGTGCTGGAACCTGCGGGTGTGGTGGCCGAAGCGGCAGTGCTTCAGGAGGCCAGCTAGCCCTCCATGACCGCGCCCGGGCTGCAGGAGAGCAGCATTTATTGTCCTTACTGCGGCGAGTCGATTGAGGTGCTCTTAAACCCTGAAGACGTGGGCGCGGAGTACATCGAAGATTGCCAGGTGTGCTGCCGACCGATTGAGTTTTTCCTTCGTGAGGATGCGGGTGGATGGCTGGAAGCCGAGGTCCGATCTGACGCCGATTAGCGCGTTACGCTAAGTTGTGAAAGTCTTCTGTGATGTGTCAGCGCCGCGCTCAGAACACGGATAGTGGAGCTGGGCTGTCAGTGAAAGTCCCGGGATTGCACAGCCAAGGCGCTTAAGCGATCGCTGCAGTCCTCCAGTGTGCCGGCAATCACATGCGTCACGCCGTCGCGAGATTCCACCGTGCCTTTGACTAACAGTAATCGGGCGGTCATCAGGCTTTGTCGGTAGCGCTCCTGAATCGCTGGCCAGACGATCACGTTGATATTGCCTGTCTCATCTTCCAGAGTCAGAAACACCACGCCTGAAGCGGTGCCCGGACGTTGCCGGCAGGTGACCAGCCCGGCTACTCGTACAAAGCGATGATTACCCAGCGTCTCAAGCTCCGTTTGCCGCCGGCATCGATCAAAGGGGGGCCGGTGGCGCAGCAAGGACAGGGGATGTGACCTGAGGGTCAGTCCGGTGCTTTGATAATCGGCGATGACATCCTCGGGGAGCGTGGGCGCAGCCGTGACGACCGCATCGTCCTGAGAGCGCTGCACTGCACCTTCGTTCGGCAGTAACGGGCGATGATCTTCCAGCGCCATCGTTTGCCAGTGAGATTGATAACGATTGCCACTGATACCCGAGAGAGCATCGGCGGCGGCGAGCGCTTCCATGTCGCCGCGATCGAGGCAGGCACGTTGGCGCAGGTCAGCGACGTTGGCAAAGGGGCGCAGACGCTGTGCCGCGTGAACACGCTGGCCTGCTGCCTCACTCAGCCCTTTGATCAGCCTCAATCCCAGTCTGATGGGTGGTTGCTGCTGGTCCGCAGAAGATAGGATCTGATGGTCCCAACTGCTGTGATTCACATCGACGGGTAAGACCATGATGTGATGTCGTCGCGCATCCTGTATCAGCTGTGATGGCGAATAAAAGCCCATGGGCTGACTATTGAGCAACCCGACATAGAAAGCGGCGGGGTGATGGCATTTGAGCCAGGCAGAGACATAGGCGAGCAGGGCAAAGCTCGCCGAGTGCGATTCTGGAAAGCCATAACCGCCAAATCCTTTGATCTGATTGAACAACCGATCTGCAAAATCTGCGGTGTAGCCCTTATTGATCATGCCTTGCTTGAGCTTTTGCTCGAAGGTGAGGAGCTTGCTGTTTTTGCCCCAGTTGCTGATGGCGCGTCTCAGAGCATCGGCTTCCCCTCCGGTGAACCCTGCAGCCACCATGGCCAGACGAATCACCTGTTCCTGAAAAATCGGTACACCCAATGTGCGCGACAGGACCGACTCAATGTCCTTGTTGGGGTAGCTGATCGCTTCCAGTCCGGCCTTGCGGCGTAGGTAGGGGTGCACCATATCGCCCTGAATCGGGCCGGGCCGAACAATGGCGATCTCGATCACCAGGTCGTAAAAGCAGGCGGGTTTCAGTCGTGGCAGCATCGACATTTGCGCGCGCGACTCGATCTGAAACACACCGAGAGAGTCGGCCTTTTGCAGCATTCTGTAGGTGGCGGCATCTTCTTTGGGAATATCCTGTATGCGGCGGATATCAGGATGATCCCGGCTGATCATGTCGAGGCTTTTGCGAATGGCTGAAAGCATGCCGAGGGCGAGAATATCGACCTTCAACAGCCCCAACGCCTCGATATCTTCTTTATCCCACTGGATAACCGTGCGGTCAGGCATGCTGGCATTTTCAACGGGTACCAGATTCGAAATCGGCCCACGGCTGATGACAAATCCACCCACATGCTGGGAGAGATGGCGGGGGAAGCCCAGAATTTCCTGAACCCTAGTCATAAAGTGGTCTGCCAGTTGTTCAGAGCGTGCCAGGCCCTGTTGTTGAAAGCGGTTGGTCAGTTCTCGCTCCCGATTCCACCAGGCCAGAGAGCTCGCCAGTTCATCGATAAAGCTGGCATCAAATCCCATGGCTTTGCCGACATCCCGGACCGCGCTGCGTGACCGGTAGGTGATCACCGTTGCGGCCAGCGCCGCGCGGCGACGGCTGTACTTTTCATAGATGTACTGAATCACTTCCTCGCGCCGTTCATGCTCGAAGTCCACATCAATATCAGGTGGCTCATCCCGCTCCCGCGAGATAAATCGCTCGAATAGCAGCGAGACCTGCTCCGGGGAGACTTCGGTGATGTGCAGGCAGTAGCACACGACGGAGTTGGCAGCAGAGCCTCTGCCCTGACAGAGGATATGGCGAGACTTGGCAAACTGGACAATGTCGTAGACGGTCAAAAAGTAGTACTCGTACGACAGCTCGCTAATCAGATCGAGTTCCTGATGGATGCGCGTCTGGATGCCCTCCGGCACGCCCTCTGGCCAGCGCAATCTGGCGCCGGCCGCGACTTCCTGGCGCAGATAACTGTTGGCAGTGTGATGCGAAGGTACGACCTCTTCCGGGTATTCATAGCGCAGTTCATCAAGACTGAACTGGCAGCGGTCAGCGATATCACGCGTCTCGCTGATGAGTGTTTCGGGGTAGAGCGAGTGCAAGGTATCCAGTGTGCGCAGATGCTGCTGGCTATTGATCAGCCGGCGGTGCCCTAGTTGCTGTACTGGAGTCTGGAGTCTGATCGCCGTCAGCACATCATGTAGCGCCTTGCGTTTGGCGCTGTGCATTTGCACTTCGCCACAGGCCACCATCGGTACCTGAAGGTTTTGTGCTATGTGATAGCGGTGTTTGAAGCGGCGCCATTCATCATTCCCCAGCAACCTGCTGATACCGATCCAGACCCGCCCTTTGCACCGCCTTGCCAGTTGCTGGAGATGAACGGCCTGCTTGTCGGTGTCATCCGGCAACAGGATGAGCAGGCAGCGTTTGAGGTGAAAGATCACGTCGCGCAGATGCACACGATATTCCCCTTTTCCGCTGCGGCGGCGCGCGCGACTGATGAGCCCCGAGAGCTCCCCATACGCCTCGCGGCTGGGGACCAGAGCGACCAGGCGAATACCTTCGGTCAGGGTGAATTCGCTACCCACAATCAGCTTAATACCCAGCTCTTTGGCGGCGACGTGTGCTTTAACAGCCCCTGCCAGCGAGCACTCGTCGGTAATGGCCAGAGCGTGATAGCCACAACTGGCTGCACGGTCGATGAGTTCCTCGGGTGCCGAGGCGCCGCGCAAAAAGCTGTAGTGGGTCAGGCAGTGAAGTTCGGCGTACACAAAAAATACTGTATAAATAAACAGTATTCTAACGGTATGCAGGCTGCTCTGAAAAGCGTCTCGGTGAAATAGCGTAGACTGTTTTTCATAGGCGCGGCAGACGGAGCGAGCAAAGGATGAGCAGACACAGGAGTGGAGCATGAAAGTAATTGACCGACGCCGCGGCCAATATGTCCTGATTGGCGTGCTCTCTTTATGGTTGCTGGCTTGTACCGGGGTACCCGAGGGGGTTGATCCTGTTACCGGGTTTGATCAAAACCGTTATCTCGGTACCTGGTACGAAATTGCTCGGCTGGA